>AUXO011358650.1_pt1 | contig 25473 bp, 23 predicted proteins | sample 768731 | NCBI WGS metagenome assembly AUXO01 (sample SAMN02715735, study PRJNA202380) | gut metagenome | biome: sheep rumen | host: Ovis aries | place: New Zealand: Palmerston North | reverse complement strand
GAGGTTCAGCCTTCAGAAATCACATTAGAGTCAACTGTAGGAGACTTTCCTACGTGGGATTCGCTGGGTCAGGTGAACATCCTTCAAAGTGTTCAGGATGAGTTCGAGGTTGAGTTCGAACCCGAGGAGATGATGGATATCGAGGACGTGAACGATATTATTAAAGCAGTAGAGTCAAAACTGTAAATGAAATCAATAGAGGAACAGATACTGAGTCGGCTTCAAACCTCGCCTGACAAAATTGCACTCATTGCTGGTGAGACCGAGGTGACTTACACTCAACTTTGGGACTATTGTCTTAAAGCTGCTGCAAAGTTGAAGTATGATTTTCACCTTCAGAAAGGTGATAGGGTGATACTCAGTGCAGCAGGTAATCTCGAGTTTGTGTATGTCTATCTGGGCGTTCACATAGCGGGTGGTATATGTGTGCCTATCGACCCTGATACCAACCAGACACGCTTTGAGTATATTGAAAAATCTACTCAGCCCTTATGTGTGATTGGTACGCTGTACAATGTCAATCGTACCACGATTCAGTTTGCTGAAATCATAGACGGAACAGAAACACTGTCGTTTTCTACTCCCGACATGTATCAAATAGCAGATGTCCTCTTTACTACTGGTACGACAGGCGCTCCGAAGGGAGTTGCCCTGTCATATCTTAACTTGGCAGCGGCAGCCCGTAACATCAATAGCTATATCAAAAACACTAAGGATGATGTGGAGTTATTGGCATTGCCAGTAAGCCATTCCTTTGGATTGGGTCGTCTGCGCTGTTCTCTCTCAATAGGAGCTACAGTGGTTATGCTTGGTACTTTCGCCAATGTCAAGCGGTTTTTTGGTGAGATGAAACGTTGCCATGTCACTATCTTCGGCATGGTGCCCGCCAGCTGGGGCTTCATCAAGAAAATGAGTGGCAAGTATATCGGCAAGTTTGCCGAACAGTTAAAGTTTATAGAAATAGGCTCTTCATTTATGCCTATTGAGGATAAGCAGTTGTTGATGGAGCTACTCCCCAATACCCGTATCTGCATGCACTATGGCTCTACTGAGGCCTCACGGAGTGCCTTTATGGAATTTCATGAGTATTCGGATAATCTGCTCTCTGCAGGTCATGCTTCACCTTTTACTGACATCAGAATTTACTCACCAGAAGGGAAACTATTGCCCTCAGGCGAAGAAGGGGAGGTCTGTGTAAAAGGTGAGCACGTCACATGCAGCTATTGGAATGAGACACCAGAGCGCTTTGATTCCGACTTTTACGATGGTTATTTCCGTACAGGCGACTGTGCTACAATGGATGCTGATGGCAATATCTATCTGAAAAGCCGTATCAAGGAAATGATCAATGTGGGCGGCAAAAAAGTTGCCCCCATGGAAGTGGAGGATATTTTAAATACCGTACCAGGCATAAAAGAGAGCGCTTGTATTGGTATTCCTGATCCAGGCATTGTGCTTGGAGAAGTAGTCAAGGCTTTTGTCGTCGCAGATGAAGGTCTAACGGATGATGAAATTTTGAATCAGCTCCGTCCGCAGTTGGAGGTGTATAAACTTCCTGTGGCGATTGAAAGGATTGATGCAATCCCCAAAACAAGCTCAGGCAAGATTCAGCGTTTGAGTTTGAAAAAAAAGTAATAAGATGAGTGAAGAAATAACAACGTATATGGATCAGCTGTTTGCTGAGCCTGTCTATTCAGATACGCCAAATTCGCAAGACCTTTATCTGAAAGCCTTGCAGGAGGAACTGGTATTCCATTATGAACATAACCAGATGTATCGTCAGTTCTGCGACCGTAAAGGTTTTAATCCTCATGCTGAACTGAACGACATCAGGCAGATTCCCCCTGTGGCGGTATCTGTGTTCAAGGAGTTAGGCTTTGGACTTAGCTCTGTCCCTAAAGAGGACATAAAACTGAAACTACAGTCCTCTGCCACGTCAGGCACTCCTTCTACAATAGTGGTTGATAAGGTGACCTCAAAGCGTCAGGCTAAGGCAATGGTAAAGGTGATGCAGGAATTCATTGGAAAGGACCGCAAACCATTCCTTGTGATGGACATTGACCCACGCTCAGAGTTCCGTAGCTTGCTAGGTGCCCGTTTTGCGGCAATTACTGGTTATCTAAATTTTGCATCAAAGTCTGGTTTCTTCTTGAAAGCCCAAAACGGAGTCAGTTATTTCGACATCGATGCTATCAAGGAATACCTGACCACGATTCCGGATGACCAACCCGTAGTGGTCTTCGGTTTCACCTATATCATGTACTCCAATGTGTTGAAGGCTATCTTGGAGAAAGGTGAAAAAATCCAGTTACCCAAAGGTTCCAAGATTATCCATATCGGAGGTTGGAAGAAGTTAGAATCAGAGAAGGTGGAGAAAAGTCTCTTCAACAGGCAGTTGGCAGACGGCTTTGGCATAGAGCCGACAGATGTTATCGACATTTATGGTTTTACCGAGCAGATGGGACTAAATTATCCCGATTGCCCCTGCGGTTGTAAGCACACCTCATCATACGTGAGGGTACTAACCCGTGATGTGGTGACCCGTGAGGTACTGCCAGAGGGGCAGGAGGGTATGATGGAGTTTATTACCCCCGTTCCGCATTCCTATCCTGGTAATGTGGTATTGACTGATGATATGGGCATCATCGAGAAAGATCCCTGCCCTTATGGCCGACCAGGCCAGCGATTCCGCATTACCGGTCGTATGAAGAAAGCCGAGGTGCGCGGCTGTGGTGATATCCTCTCAGCCAAACTGATGTTTAATACCAAACAGCAGAAAGCTGAGACGGAAGATAATCATCTTGATATACAATATTATAAAGGTGAGATTGCAGAAGGTGGCAGCGAGACTCAAATGCTTTCTATTATCAACGGGCTCAACAGCCAGTCAGAGTGGTTGCGCAGCCAGCCTATTGAGGCAATCATTGGCTTGATAGGTCTAGCAGCCAAGAAGTGGCTTTCTGATCCGCAGTTCCAGTTCCTGAAAGATAAAGGGTTACTGTTTCTCTCTCAGTGGTGCGATGAACGTCATTTGCGTCAAGTAGCACTTGATGGGTTGCGAGGCAATCTGAAGTATGCAGACACCTTCCTGCCTTGCGCAGATAGTGACAAGCATCTGATGATGGCCAATGCCCGCGGACTCTGCTGCCACTGGATGGCAGGCAATGTTCAGATCTTGGGTATGTTTGCTGTAGTACAGTGTATGCTCACAAAGAATGTCAATCTTATCAAGGTGGCAGCAAAAGATGGAGGTGTGTTTTCTTCATTGATGGCTGCATTCGAGGGCCTTGAGTATACATCGCAGGATGGGGTGACCATAAAGGGCGATGACCTAGTGAAAACTATTGGAGTCGTTTATTTCTCTCGTCATGCGATCAAACTTGGTGAAATGATGTCAAAGGCTGCAAAAGTCCGTATCGCCTGGGGAGGTAAGGAGGCTGTCGAAACAGTAGCTGGTTATCCAGCATCAATTGACTGTGAGACGGTCATCTTCGGTCCTAAACTCTCATATGCTGTTATAGCCCGTGAAGCTTTGTCGTCAGAGCAGGAGGCAAAGAAGCTGGCGCGTCGTGTCAGTGTTGATGTCTCCGTTTTCGACCAAGCAGGCTGTGCCTCTCCACATAACCTGTATATAGAAAAGGGTGGCGAGATATCACCAGAAAGATTCTGTGAGTTTTTGGCAGAAGCATTTCCTAAGACCGAGATTCAGATACCGAAACCGACGGTTTCTCCTGAGCAGATCAGTGCCATTCATTCAATCCGTGGTGTCTATGACTTCAAAGGTAAGGTCTGGGGTAGTACTAATATGAGCTGGTCAATTCTGCTTTCTGATGATAATGATGGCTGTGAGCTCTGCAAACCTGTTTATTCTCGTGCATTAATGGTACATGAAGTGGATGACATCAATGAAGCTTTAAATATTATTGAAGATTACATCCAGACAATTGGTATTGAGGCGCCTCAGGATAAGGCAATTGATTTTGCCATGAAGGCGACAAAAAGGGGAGTAGCCCGACTGCCAAAGGTTGGTCGAATGCTCAACTTCGAGATGCCATGGGACGGCATATTTCTTATCGATCGTCTTGTCCGTTGGAATACATTGTTTGGACCTTTAGTATAACTTGTGCATTAAATGGCAACATCCAATAAGACCATAGCCAAGAACACGGTGTTCTTGTATTTTCGTATGATGCTCACAATGTTCGTGGCATTATATACATCGCGGATTGTTCTTGATGTTCTTGGGGCGAGTGACTATGGCCTATATAATGTCGTTGGTGGAGTTGTCGCTATGATGTCCTTTATTAATGGATCAGTAAGTGCAGGAACTTCACGATTTATCACCTACGAACTTGGCATAGGAAATAAAGAAAGACTTCGCGACGTGTTCAACGTGGCATTGGTAAACCATATAATTATTGCAGTTCTCATTTTTGTGTTGGCAGAAACTATAGGATTGTGGTTCGTTAATACACAAATGGTTTTTGAATCAGAGCGTACTTTTGCGGTGAATATGGTCTATCAGATTTCTATTGTAACAGCAATGCTTCAAATTACTCAGATGCCATATACAGCAGCAATTATAGCTCATGAGAAGATGTCCATTTATGCCTATATAAGTATCTTTGAAGTAAGTTTAAAGTTGTTTATGATTTGGGCTTTGACGTGGATAAACAATTTAGATGCTTTGATAGCATATGCTGTGATGGTATTTATGATTCAAGTCGTGGTACTGGGTATTTATCGTCTTTATTGTATAAGAAATTATCCTGAGTCTCATTGGCGGTTCGTGAAAAAGACTGACAAATATAAAGAGATTTTTAGGTATGCTGGATGGGATATTGTGGGAGCAACTTGTGTCATTTCTCAAGGGCAGGGCGTTAACATCCTTTTAAATATATATTTTGGACCTGTCGTCAATGCTGCACGCGCTATTTCTTACCAAGTCCAAGGTGCATTCACACAGTTTACAGGAAATTTTTTGACTGCAGTCAATCCTGAAGTCGTGAAGAATTTCGCTAGGAAAGAGTATCGTGAGATGGTTAAACTTGTTAATAATGCCTCATTATATTCTTACTTACTTTTGCTTGTCTTCGTGATGCCTGTTTGCTTTAAAATTGGTTGTCTTTTAGGATTATGGTTGAAGGAAGTACCAGATCAGACTGTGGAGTTTACAGTGGTAGTGCTGGCAACCTTGATGATACGTGCTATTGCAAGACCTGTGATTATGGGTACACATGCTACAGGAGATATTAAAGCCTTAAATTTGTATGCTGGCGGTTTGGGGTTGTTCCCGCTTCCTGTCTCTTGGATTGCACTACATTATGGTGCACCCGCTGTTTCTGTGTTCTGGATTATTTTACTTTGGGGAGTTTTTGCAAATATTGCGGAGATAATCATCTTCAAGGTGAAACTCCCTGAGTTTTCTATAATAGAGCATTTACGTGTTGTATATGTCCGTTGTGTAGTAGTAACAGTTGCAACAGTACTACCTTGTTGCTTTTTAGCCAAATTTTTTGATAATTCATTCTTTGGCTTTTGTGGTTATTATGGATGTGCGTTCGCTATAACTGCTTTGATAATCTTCTATATGGGACTAACAAAGCCATTGAGAATTGAAGTTTTAAATAAGATAAAAAATGCAAAAGATAAATTTATCTAACGGTGTCTCCATGCCCAAGATCATGATGGGTACTTCTATCTGTGATCTCAAAGGCGATAAAAAGGTGTTGATGAAACAATTGGAGGATGCTGTTATTTATGGTGAATCACTCAAGACAATTGGCTTTGACACAGCTCGTGATTATAGCAATGAGTCATTGCTCGGTGATATCTTTGGGCGAATGATTTCTAGCGGTATATGCAAAAGAGAAGATATCTTTGTTACAACGAAGGTCGGAAATGGCCAACAGCGGTTGAAAAATATGCAACATGAGATAGACCAGTCTCTATCTGCTATGCGACTTGATTATATTGACCTTTGGCTTCTCCATTGGCCCCTGCCAGATTATTGGCTTGACAATTGGGCCCATGTGGTTGATATTTATAAATCCGGCAAAGTCAAGGCTATAGGCATTGCCAATTGCCGAGAGCGACATATCGAAGCCCTGAAAGAATCATCGCTTCCCATGCCTCATGTAATGCAGGTAGAATATCATCCTTTTAGAACCGTGTCAAAATTCAGGGAAATGTGCGCTGAAAATCATATACAACTGGAGGCCTATTCAGCAAACTGCCTGATGCTTCCATTTGTGAAGGAAAACGATGTATTAAACAAAATTGCAAGGAAGCATCAGAAATCTGTAACACAGATAATTATGCGTTGGCATGTTCAGCAAGGGGTGGTTCCAATCTTCCGTTCATTCAACCCTGACCATATTAAGGAGAATGTCGATTTGTATGACTTCTCGCTTTCTGACGAGGAGATGCAGAAGATTTTTACTCTTGATATTGATTACAAGTTCCACCCCGAATCGTTAAACTGCCCAGGATATTAGGATTTTTATGAAAAAGATAATTAAAATAGCTTCTCCATTTTTGGTCATCGTATGGTTAGCGAGTCTGTTTGCCAGTGTGTGGCTGTTCGCCACCCTCACCATCCTCGGACTTCTGCTGGTGTTGGCATTGGCATGTTTTTTGGTTGCAAACAAACTGGTGAAGAAAACAAACTGGTGGAAGAACAAGTATCTTGCCACAAAGCAGTTTGTGTCGAATGTGGGTTATCGCGACAACATTATCCGAAACTATGACGTAGTAAACCTTGGTTCTAATCCTGCTCACTTTGCTTTCTTTTATGAGGATATCAAGGGACAGTCGTGGGCAACGGGCTCTCAGGGGCAAGATATGGACTTTGAGATACTTAAATATTTCCACTCATATCTGAAAAAAGGTGGTACGGTCATCATCCCGATTATGCCCTTTACAGCTATATCTCCTTATTTGAAGGAAAAACCAGAATATTGGGGCATGGCTTATTACTCAAAGTTTGCAAAGATTCTTGATGGCTGGCAGGCTTCGCAGTTGCCTTATGGTAATAGACTTCGTAGGTATCTCAAATATCCTCTGCTCTATAATAAGCTGGCATGGCGGTATATCCTGAGAGATGCTATGCCTGACACAAATTATCTGATAGCTGAACAGCCCATGATGAAACTGGATCTCGAACAGGATGCCAAGAAATGGATAAGTAGCTGGCAGAGGGAGTTTAAACTCCAAAACCTTTTAGAGGTTATGAAAGAGGAATGGAAAAAATACTACGAAGAGGCAGTTATGCTGAACCGTCAAATGGTGGACTATTGTTTGGAACGTGAACTAAAACCTGTATTCCTCTGTGTGCCGATGACCGAGCATCTCGCTAGTTTATTCCCTGAGGAGTTTTCACAGTTTATGATTAAGGATTTTGTGAAAGCCTCAAATTTAAAAAAAATACCATTCCTCGATTATACCCATGACACCCAATTCCAAGATGATAACCTTTATTTCAATAGTTTCTTCCTCAATCTGCGTGGTCGCAAACTCTTCACCCGTCGGGTTTTGAAGGATATTGGGCTTGGTAGTCAATATAAGAATCCCCAGTCATAAAATGACGGGGAAACGGTTAGAGCTCATTGAGGTCGGCATGCAAGTGGTAGCCGATTATCTGCCAGCAGTCGATGTCCTCAACATCTACAATCGTCATGAATTAGAGTATTTCGTCTATACATGGATAAGAGAAAGAAATGAACAAGTCTACCGCCATATTGGTGGATCTGGTCAACATATCTTTCAGAGTGGAATGGAAAACTGTTGGCTTTTCAACGTTTTATAATATATATGTGTAACACAAGAAAAACTTCTATTGATGCTATAAAAATTATCGCTATGCTAATGATAATTGGTATGCATACCAATTTAGACAAAATTGTGGCTGACGATAAATATACTTCTTGCATTGGGACTACCTGTGGAATCGCTATTCCTCTTTTTTTTATGGTTAGCGGTTATCTTATTTCAAAAAAAGATATAACATTTCAATATATCTTACATAAAGAGTTAGGTATATTAAGATTTGTCCTATATGCAAACATAATTTATTTACCCATTGAACTATTAGTCTACAAAACATCCGACTTAAGTAATTTTTATGTATGGTTTATCCAAAAAGGTGTATTCTGGCAGTTTTGGTACTTGGGTGCAATGGTGTTAATGTATTCCATGACACCAATACTGAATAAGATTATATATTCATCGAATTGGCAAAAATGGCTTATTGGGATGGTAATGACTAATTTTATATTCTTTTTATTGAATATATTTGTGGGATTTGAACAAAAAATGATACAAACATTTATTATATGGGAATGGATAATGTATTATTTTATAGGCGGATTATTAAGAAAGAATCAGGTAGCCTTACCTAAAGTTCATTTATATACGGTTCTTGGGCTTGCAGTGCTTTACAGGATCCTTTACTCAATATGTGGTATAGGGAACCAATACCTCTTTGGGTCCGTTGTATGTTGTTTGTTTGCAAGTAGCGTCTTTATATACGTGGTAAACAAGCAGTTTCCCGCTTGGCTTACTGGGGGGGGCAATTTGTTTCTTCCTGTTTATACCATTCACATCTTTATTATACACATATTAGGTGAATATACTATATTAGTCGGATGGCCTCCAATAATACGTTATATCACTTACTTTTTTTTATTCTCTATTATTTCAATAGGTTTTAGTTTGATAATTATACGAATACCATATTCTAATCGAATCTTTAAAATATGAGAATAGCCATTTTAACGCATCCATTAAGGACAAATTATGGCGGCATCCTTCAAAACTATGCTCTCCAGTCCTATTTAAAACAATTAGGTTGTGAGGTGACAACATTAGAGGATGTCAATATACAGCCAATTACCAAGTATAAATATCCTATAGTCATTCTTAAGAGGTTATTCAAGCGTTATATTTTACAAAGAAAGAACACGATTGTTTTGTTTGAGAAGCAATACAAAAAGGATTATGCTTTATTTACACAACACACGAGGAGATTTGTAACGAACCATATTAACACATTTGACTATTTAAATATATATCATGATATTAAGAGTGATTCTTTTGACTGTTATATTGTAGGGAGTGATCAAGTATGGAGGAGAAGCGGGAAACTACCGATTTATTTCCTTGATTTCACAAGGAATTGGTGTGTTAAAAGAATTGCATATGCGGCATCATTTGGACTTGACACGTGGTCATATTCAGATAAACAAACAAGAAAATGTATGCTGTATGCCAAGAAGTTTAACGCTATAAGTGTAAGAGAGCAGAGTGGTATCAATTTGTGCAAAAAGTATCTTCATGTAACAGCCTTACAAATGCCAGATCCCGCATTTTTACTAACAAAAGATGATTATGAGGCTCTTATAGATAATCGATATATAAATCCAATTGAAGGAAACCTATTTGTGCATATACTGGATATGACACAAGCGAAAAAAGAACAGATAGCGTTTTTGGCCAATAAATACAAATTAAAAACATTCTCTGTGAATCAAAAAGAACATGAAGAAGAATTGCATAGGCCGATTCAAGATAGGATTCAGCCCCCAGTGGAACAATGGCTTGATGCATTTCGTAATTCCCGTTATGTTGTAACTGATTCTTTCCATGCGACTGTGTTTTCTATTATTTTTAACAAGTCATTCTTGGTATTGCCCAATTCTGACCGTGGTCTTACAAGAATAGAATCTCTTCTTGAACCACTCGGTCTAGCTCATTGCCTCCTTGCTGATAGTGAAAAAAAATTAGAATTCTTTGATATTGATTATGGCCCAGTAAATGAAAAAATTGTAAAGTCAAGACAAGAGGCAGACATTTTTTTGAGGGAAAATATTTTCAATTAATATGAAATCACTTACAATTTTTACCCCCACATTTAATAGAGCATATATTCTACCGAGCCTTTATGAGAGCCTGTGTGAGCAGACATGTCAGGACTTTATATGGATTGTTGTAGATGATGGATCTACAGACAATACAAGAGAACTCATTGAGGGATGGCAAAATGAAAGTAAGATTGAAATCAAATATCGGCAGCAGGAGAACGGCGGAAAAATGAGAGCGCATAATCGGGGTGTTGAGATGTCTGAAACAGAGCTCTTCATGTGCGTGGATTCTGATGATAGATTGGCTTCGTCCATGGTTGTAGAAGACAATTTGAAGTTTTGGGCATTGCAAAAAGAACAAAATTTCAATGGTCTGATTTCCTATGACGAAATCAGTGGTCTGATTTCCTATAAAGAAATCCCGAAAATTCAAAGTCAGTTTCCCGAAGGTGTATATTGCTCACCGTTGGGAAGGTTATATGATGGAGGCTTTCGTGGCGATACAACTATAATGTTTAAGACAGACGTGCTCCGCAAATATCCATTCCCTGAAATAGATGGTGAGAAGTTTATCACAGAGGCGTTTGTGTATGACCAAATAGACCAGAACCATCAACTGATTCTCTTCCCGTATTATTCACAATATTGTGAATATAGAGAGGATGGCTATTCTCGGAATATATTTAAAGTATTTTGGAACAATCCGAAAGGCTATCGGATGTATTATAATTTATTAGTAAAGATAGGGAAACGGCCCGTGAAAAATATTACAAGATATATAGGTACTTCCCTTTTGATAAGGGATCACACTACATTCAAAAAATCGGCATCCCCATTCCTTACACTTATTCTTTATCCGATAGGGATATTGAAATTCTTCAAATATAAATTAATGTATAGAAGGTTCCTTAGAGGCGAATTCGTCTCTATATAATATTTGTCATGAACATTATATTAATAATAGTTCTTATTTTACTGCTCTTTTTGGGAGAAAACCCTTACAATTTGAGTGGTTATGGTGCTACATACCATCAATATGTGATTGCCCTTAATCTTGTTGCTTTATCCTTCGTTTTAGGAAATTATGGCAGATTTATGTCTCGGAAGGAATTCAAGTTGATGACGCTCATTATACCCATCAATGTCATCTTCTGTTTAGTTTTTATTGGCTTTGAGGGTATTATTTGGAAGGTTTTCCAGTTGTATGGTGCTCTTATTTTCTGTGCAGCATATATGTTGCTTTATGAGAAGCGCCACAAGTTTTGCAGATATGTATTTTGGATAATGTTAGTTTTCTATGTTGTGGAAGTAGGAATCGCCATTTATGAAAGACTTATGCAGGAACTCGTGTTTGGATGGGTGACTTCTGAAGATGCAATATTAAGTTTTGGACAGGAAGAAACAGAGTTCCGGAGTACATCACTATTAGGACACCCATTACAGAATGCTCTAACCGTTTCTGTCATAATGATGTTTATTTTATCTTCTCCTTTGAAAAATATATATAAATATTCATTGTGGGCAATGGGGTATTTCTCAATTTTTTGTTTTAATACAAGGTCATCAATGGTTGCAAATATATTATTCCTTTTTGCCTATATTTTGACAGATAACTCAAGGAAGAAGCAAAAGAAGACGGGAAATATAATGCAAATATTAGTATTCTTTCTTATTATAGTTGGAACAGCTTATTATGCTATTACTCAAACAACATACGGAGGTCGTTTGTCAGAAATGGGATTATATGATGAAAGCAGTGCAAAAACAAGAATAGATGTATTCAATATTTTTAAGTCTTTTTCAATAGTTGATTTCTTATTTCCCTTAGACAATGCTACTACTGCTGCATTTATTAAAGGTGCGAAACTTGTTGCAATCGAAAATTTTTGGATAAATTGGATGTTCAACTATGGAATAATAGCATTGATAGTTAATACTGTAATAATCTGGAAGTTTATTAAAGCCCGATATGTTGGCTATACCAAACGCGTAAAATGGTTTACTATAGGTGCATTCTTGCTTATCGCATCAACAAACAACTCACTTTCTGCTTCATATATTCCAACTACTATTTTCCTGATTTGTGTTTTAATATATAATCCATTGTACATCAGTTTTATACCATCAAGACTAAGAAATTAATTAAAAAAGTAATAAAGAAAGCAAATGATTCCAAAAATTATACACTATTGTTGGTTCGGAGGTGCCCCACTGCCTCCACTTGCAGAGAAATGCATACAATCATGGAAGAAGTACTTTCCCGACTATGAGATCAAAGAGTGGAACGAATCAAATTTCAATTATAAAGCTATAGCTTATACTCGTGAAGCATATACGTTGAAAAAATATGCTTTTGTAAGTGATTATGCCCGTATGTGGATTCTTTACAACTATGGTGGAATCTATTTTGATACAGATGTAGAAGTTATAAAACCAATGGATGATATTATTCAAAAAGGTCCGTTTATGGGGTTAGAAGCTGGCAAAAATGGGGCGACGTCATATAAAGTCGCCCTCGGCCTCGGCCTTGGAGTACCCCCAGGCCTAGGTCTGTTAAAAAAAATTATTGACTGGTACAGCTCACACCATTATGCCAATTGGAAGGGCGATTATGATGGAACTATTGTCAGAATCGTGACGGATATTTTACAGGAAGAAGGTATGACCAAAATTGGAGACATGTATAAATGTGGTGACATCACAATCTATCCTCCTGACTACTTTTGTCCCAAGAACTACTATACCGAGGAACTTGTCCTTACAGACAATACACGAACCATTCACCATTATTCGGCCTTATGGAAACATCATTTCAGCATTTTTCGTAAAATAAAGAAACGACTGACTTTCATTTATGTACGTTTAACCGAATCAATTTAGCACAAAATGAAATTATCAATAATTGTTCCTGTTTATAATGTAGAAGATTATATTGAGCGCTGCATCAAATCCTTACTTTGTCAAGATATTGATGACTATGAAATCATAGTGGTAAATGATGGAACTCCTGATAAAAGCATAGAGGTCATTAATGAAAAATTTAATGACCCTAAGATACGTATTGTAAATCGGGAGAACGGTGGTTTAAGTGCTGCAAGAAATACTGGGATTGATAATGCCAAAGGTGAATATGTTTGGTTTGTTGATTCTGATGATTTTATTGAAGAAAACTGTCTATTATACATTATATCATGTATAGAAGGTAAAGATATTCTTGTTTTAACCAATGGTATTTTGGAGAAGAATAATAAAAGAAGTACGACTTATCTTGGCACTTATAATATGAAGGCCCAAAATACACATGATTTGCTTTATAATTATATTGCCTGCGCTCCTTATTTTATATACAAGAAAAGTTTGTTGGTCGATAATAACCTTCGATTCAAGCTTGGAGTGCTGCATGAAGATATGGAGTTTACACCACGTGTCTTATTTAAAGCAAATTCTTTTTCATTCTTTGAGAAACCTCTATATCATCAAACCGTAAGGGAAGGCTCTATTACTCATACCTTCAATGTGAAACGCGCTACTGATGTTTTGGAAAACGCTAAGAGTTTGTTCAATTTTTATCTTGACAACAAAAACGAACCAGAGGTAGACAAAGTCCTTATAGGTGCTTGTAAATGCATTATTTATGGTGTTATTTATTCTATACACATGAATAATGTAGAACGCTTAGCATATATAAAGGGAATTAGAGAAGATCGTGTTCTTAACTCTGTGCTTAAGCTATCTCCTTTGAAAAAGTATAATCATCAGAGGCTCATAATAAAATTCTCTCCTAGTTTATATCTAAAGTTGTTTGATTTTTTATATTCAAAGAAATACGGAGTAAGGGTTAATAAATAAGTAAAATTATGCATTTAGTCATAGTACAAACTCCATTGGCATATATGAATAATAATACATATAATCGCCAGGAAATAGGGCTTGCAAAAGCTTTAGTGAAAAAGGGGATTAAAGTTTCATTGGTTTTCTCTGGACGTGAAGTAAAGGAAGAAAGTGTTGAAGGTTTATTCACTATTTATTATTTAAAGTGCAGAAAGTTTAATCAGCAAATAGGGTATTATAAAAGTCTTTGGAAAACTTTGGACAAGTTGAAACCCGATGTCCTTCAGGTATTGGAATTTGGTATGTTTATGTCATTGTCGGGGTTACTATGGGCAAAAAAGAACAATGTAAAATGTGTTGTAATACAAGGCTCTTACGAATTAACTCGAAAGCCTGTATTTCATCAATTGGAGCACTTTTTCAATCTTTCAATTGGAAGATTTATTCTTAGAAACGTGGATGGCATCGGATGCAAAACACAAGCAGCTGTTGATTATTTAAATAGCTATTTTAGTTGTAAGCCCATTATGACTCCAGTTGGTTTGGATATCTCAAGATTTAAAGAATCCAATGAGAACGAGAAAAGTATTAAAGAAGAGCTGGGAATTAGTCGAGAAAGTAAACTTTTGTTATATATAGGAACTTTTGAGCATCGTAGACATATTGATTTGTTGCTTAAAGTTGTAAATCGGTTACCTACAAATTATTCAATGGCAATTGTAGGAAAGGGACCAATGAAGGAAGAACTTATGCAATACTGCCATGCAAATAACATGGATAATCGAGTTTTCTGGCTTGGAACTAAACAACAAAATGAACTCCCATTGATATATAAAGGTGCAGACTTGTTCTTATTGGCCTCTGACTACGAAATTTACGGGATGGTCATCTTGGAGGCACTCTACTGGGGAACTCCAGTGCTCGCCACAGTGACAGGAGGGTCTGTTTCTATAATAAAAGATGGGGTTTATGGTTTCTTGATTAATTCTTTTGATGAGAAAGAATGGACAGATAAAATTGTTGATATATTTAAAGATGAGACCAAAATTTCAAAAATGAGAAATAATCTCAGGGAATATATAGTTAATAATTTAACATGGGATGCTACATCCTCACAGTTTATCAAGCTGTATAAGACCGTATTGGAATAAGTAAGAAGAAGGGAATAAGTAGTTGCTGTGGTGAAACTTATAAAATATAGTATATGTTTTTAGATTTAAAACTTATAAGTAAATATCGATCATCATTGATGGGAATAGCAATGATAAGTATCCTTTTGGGTCATTATCATGGACTATCGGATAGTTCACATTGGAAGTTCACAGATGTAATTTGCAGTGTTTTTCCTGGTTTATTTATGAGTGAAACTTTTCTACTTGTTTCTGGATTCGGTTTATACTATGCATATTCAAAGATAAAAAACAGAAATAAAAGTGCATTGATGGGTTTCTATCAAAAAAGGCTAAGGCGAGTTCTGTTACCTTTCATATTATTTTCTTTCCCCTTTTTTCTTTATGCATTATATATTGGTAAGTTAACCGGAATTCAGTTTTGTGGTTATTTGACAACACTTTCTTTTTGGTTTGAAGGGAATTATTATTCAATGTGGTATATCGCAATCTCTCTCATGTTATATGCTTTATTCCCAGTTTTGTTTGGATTCTTGTTTAGAGTTTCTTATAATAAGATTGTTGTACTTCGTTTCATTTGTCTTATGACGGTATTGTATTCTTTTTTATACACTATAAAGATTGTGATACCAGATTATTACTCATTAGTTGGTATAGGACTAACGCAGATTCCCTGTTTTATTATTGGTATGTACTTTGGCTATATATCTTCCAATGAAAAAAGTAATATAGGTATCTTAAATATAAGCTTGTGCATATTTTTATCTTTTATAGTTTTGAAACTTGTGAGCGTTTTTTTTCCAGATATTGATTATATTGTAAAAATGATGCAACGCATTCTGGGATTGATGGTATTTTGCTTTGTAATGGAAGAAAGTGCTCATATTAGAATGTTGAGATCTGTTAGGGGGGGTAATTTTTGTTTTGGACTTTATTGGCAAAGTAACTCTTGAAATTTATATTTTTCATCTTCTTATCTTTTATCTGTTTAAGGATATGGGGCTGATGTATTGCAATACAATTCTTATATTGAGTTCAATATGGCTTGCCTTAATGATATCATATCCTGTACATAAGTATATTAATAACTTTTTAGAAACAATAATGAAACTATGATATATTTAGTAGATAATATAGGTACAGAAACAGGGTTGCATTTATACAATTCTATGTTTTATGAAAATTTCGCTAAGGCAGGTAAGAAAGTACAAGTGCTATCAAACTATTCAGATGGACATACCATAAAATTATTTTGTAACTTTTATCATGGAAACAAACTATTAAAAGTTTTTCGGTTTGGAATGGCTGTTTTGAAAACATTTTTGTTTTCATTTTTGCACAAGAATAATACTTTTATCTATCAGTCTTTTGGCTTAAGGAATATTGACCAAATATTCATTCGCGCAATCTATGGCAAAAATACGTATGTACTTGTACATGATATTTTCGATATAAAAGATTCATCTGATGATGAGAATATAAAGAATAGGAAGATAAAGTTTTATAGAAACAATATACATCAGGTTATTTGTCACTCAAAACGTACAGAGGAAGATTTAAGATCTATGGGGTATGGAGGGGAAATAGTGTATTTCCCCCATTTCAGATATAATTATGATGAGCAGATGAAGAATTATAAAGATAATAATGTTGGAGAGGATGTAAAAAAATCGATAGTGAAAGGGAAATACAACTTACTATTTTTTGGTCAGGTCAGAGATAGTAAAGGTATTGATGTTGTGCTAGGAAGCATTGAAATGTTGGATGGAATAAACAATATTAATTTTATTGTAGCAGGTACGGACAAACAGAATCTTGTGAATCTGGAAAGTGATAAAATAAAAAAAATCCTAAGGTATATTAATAATGATGAGATGATGTTTTTATATAGTCATTGTGATTATGTTCTTCTTCCATATAAAGAAGTTTATCAAAGTGGGGTGATGGAATCTATGCTCTATTTTAAAAAACCCGGCATCATGTCTGATGTTGAGTATTTTTCAAAAATCGGAAAGGATTTTCCTTCTTTTGGAGTCGTGTATTCGCCAAACACGCCCGAAGCTCTTGCTGAAATTCTAAAAAAGATATCAGAAGATAAATATAATATGAATTTATTCTATAAAGAGGAAGATATAGTGAGATATAATGATATGCATGACGTTTGCAAAATAATATCTAAAGAATTTTGATGTTATGATTATTACTAAGACCCCATTTAGAATGTCGTTCTTTGGTGGAGGAACGGACATGCCGTCATTCTTCAACGAATATGGAGGGGCAGTTATCTCTACGACATTCGATAAGTATGCGTATGTGAATGTGAGGCATCTTCCTCCTTTTATGCCATACTACAGTGAATTATGTTATAGTCGTTTTGAGCGAGTAAAGAATTTAAATGAGATAGAACATCCTGCAATACGTGAAGCAATGAGGATGCTTGACATCCATGAGATACGTCTGACCTACGAGGGCGATCTTCCTGCTCGTACGGGGTTAGGCACCAGTAGTACTTTTGCTGTCGGAATGCTGAATGCTTTTTATGCTTTGAAGGGTAAATATGTAGGCAAACGTAAATTAGCTGAAGATGCGATCTACTTGGAACGTGAACTCTGTAAAGAATCTGGTGGATGGCAGGATCAAGTTGCAGCAGCCTTTGGTGGACTGAACAGGATTGATTTTGCAAATAACCAATTTAAGGTAACTCCGATTATCATTCATCCAGATAAAAAGAAGGTTCTCAATGACAGCTTGATGCTTTTCTTTACTGGCGTTTCCCGTTTTTCATCGGAAGTACAGAAAGACACGATGTCGAATCAGAAAGAAAAACTGACGCAGCTGAAAGAGATGCTAAGCTTGGTGAATGATGCTCAGAATATCTTAGAGAGTAAGCATTCTGATTTGAATGATTTTGGCCGTCTTCTTCATCATACATGGGAGTTGAAACGTAAAACTGGAGGAAAAATAACCAACGGCTCTATCGATGCGCTATATGAACGTGGATTGAAAGCTGGAGCCGTAGGAGGCAAATTGCTTGGGGCCGGAGGCGGTGGTTTTCTTCTTTTTTATGTAGAGCCAGATAAACGAGAGAATTTACTGAAGGAGTTGGATGAACTGATGCATGTACCATTCCAGTTTGAAGATGAGGGAACATCGGTAGTTCATTATAATCCGATTGTATATATACCAAGAAAAGAAATTCATTTAGATATTGATTAAGAAATGAGAATTGCAATTGTGGGTAGCTCTGGCTATATTGCCAAGCACTTGATGAAAGCCTTTACTTCACAATTGAAGGATTGTGAGATTGTAAAGATAGACATGACAAATGATGCAGATCTGAAACTGCAATTGACTGCACCGGCAGATTTTGACTATGACAAACTGATGGGTATTGACTATGTCATCTTCACTGCAGCCATCTCTGGTCCTGATATGTGTGCCAATGAGTTTGATAAGTGTTGGGATATTAACGTAACGGGTACGTCTTATTTCATTCGTGAAGCCATTAAACTAGGTGTTAAAGTTCTTTTCTTCAGTAGCGATGCTGCCTTTGGTGATATTCCTGGTCACATCTATGATGAGGATTCCGAGACGCAAGCTTATACAGCTTATGGTAAGATGAAAAAAGCCATTGAAGATGAGTTTAAGACAAGTAAACTGTTTAAGTGTATCAGACTATCGTATGTGGTTTCAGAAAACGATAAGTTTATCTCTTATTGTCTAAGTTGCATTCGTAAGGGCGAAACGGCTGACATCTTTCATCCATTCTACCGTAATTGTATCACGGTAAGCGATGTGATTAAGGCTATCCTGTGGCTGATGCAGAATTGGGAAACATTCGATTCTTTTGTGCTGAACTTGACAGGTACAGAGTTAGTCAGTCGTGTAAGGATGGCGGACGAGATTAATCGTTATTTAGGCCATAAGCTGAAATATACGGTTACTCAGCCAGACGAGAATTTCTTTAAGAACCGTCCTCAGGTGACACAGATGAAGAGCAAGTATCTTTATGCTGTGAACATTATCGAAAACAAGACATTTACAGAGAAATTCCAAAACGAATTAAAGAAGATAGAACTATGAGTAAAAAAGCATTGATTACTGGTGTGACTGGTATGGTAGGTTCACACCTTGCAGATTTTCTGCTTGAGAATACAGATTGGGAAGTATATGGCGTTTGTCGTTGGCGTAGCCCGCTTGACAATGTGAGTCACTTACTTGACAGAGTAAACAAGAAAGATAGACTATTCTTTGACTATGCCGACCTGAATGATGAGTCATCATTAATTCATGTGATCCAAAATGTGAAACCTGACTATGTGTTCCATCTGGCAGCGCAGAGTTATCCCCAAACAAGTTTTACTGCTCCAATCGATACACTGAATACAAATATCAATGGTACAGCACGTCTGTTAGAGGCTATTCATTTTGAGATGGAGCGTGATAAAGAGTATACGCCAGTGATTCATGTATGCGCATCATCGGAGGTGTTTGGTAAGATTCCACCCGAAAAGAAGCCGGAAACAGGTATTCATGAAGAGTGTCCCTTCCATCCAGCATCTCCTTACGCAATCTCAAAGGTAGGTACTGACCTGCTGGGACGTTATTATGCAGAGGCATATGGTATGACTGTGATGACTACCCGTATGTTTACGCATACAGGCCCTCGCCGTGGTGATGTGTTCCATGAGTCAACCTTTGCCAAACAGATTGCCATGATTGAAGCTGGCTTGATTCCTCCAGTAGTGAAAGTTGGTAACCTGAAGTCTCTCCGCACCTATGCAGATGTGCGTGATGCTGTTCGCGCTTATTACATGCTAGTAACATGCAATCCTATTGGCGGTGAGTATTACAATATCGGCGGCAGCTATACTTGTGAGGTTGGTGATACACTGAATACCCTGATTTCATATTCTCCGATGAAGGATCAAATTAAGGTTGAGACAGACCCTGAGCGTCTTCGTCCTATTGATGCTGATTTGCAGGTACCAGACTGTCGAAAGTTCAAGGCCCATACTGGCTGGGAGCCTGAGATCCCGTTTGAGAAGACCATGCATGACTTACTGGACTACTGGCGTCAGCGGGTGAACAAGGGCGAACAGTTCTTGACAAGATAAAAAAGATGAAAAATATGGATAATAGACTTGAAAAACATCTGGACCATCTGATAGACAGATATCCAAAACTGATAGTGTGCAGGGAGGATATTGTCAAGACATATGAGATATTGGAAACTGCCTATAGCAATGGTAGGAAGTTGTTGGTGTCAGGTAATGGTGGATCTGCGTCTGATTCTGAACATATTGTAGGAGAACTGATGAAGGAATTTAAACTAAAGCGCAAAGTGTTCAGTGACCAGGCAGATGCTCTCAAGTCTATTGATCCTGATCTTGGAATGGTGTTGGCAGAGAACCTTCAGGGTGCTTTGCCTGCCATTTCCCTTACAGGTCATTCCTCACTCACAACAGCTTTTATGAATGATGCCATGCCTGAGTTGGTGTTTGCCCAACAAGTAAATGGCTATGGAAAGTTTGGAGATGTATATCTGGGAATATCTACATCTGGCAACAGCAAGAATGTACTATATGCAGCTGTGAATGCAAAGGCGAAAGGGCTTCATGTGATTGGGCTTACTGGAGCAAAGAAGAATAAACTGATGAAGTATGCTGATGTTTGCATCCGTGTGCCTGAAACCGAGACGTATAAGATACAGGAACTGCACCTACCAGTATATCACTGCCTGTGTTTGATGTTGGAAGATAAATTCTTTGGCGTATGAAGGTGGTAATTATGGCAGGGGGACGAGGTACTCGTATCGCCGAGCTATTCCCCAATATTCCGAAGCCATTGATTCCTGTGGATGGGATGCCCATTCTCGAAAGAGAGATCAGGTCGCTTGCTTCACAAGGTTTCAAGAATTTGATTCTGACTGTTGGTTATCTGGCAGATAAGATTATTGGCTATTTCGGCAATGGCAGTCAATTGGGCGTGAAGATTGATTTTTTTGTAGAGGAAACGCCTCTTGGAAATGCTGGTGCATTATTCCAGTTGAGAGAGAAGATAGGTGATGAACCTTTCCTCCTTTTAAACGCTGATGCGGCTTTTGATGTAGATTTCAACCGAATGCTTGCATTCCATCAGCAGCATGGCGGGCTTGTAACGCTTTTCACTCATCCTAACTCTCATCCTTACGATAGCGGACTGATTATTGCAGATCAAGACGGGCATGTAGAAAAGTGGCTCAGCAAAGAGGATGAGCGCCCACAATGGTACAATAACCGGGTAAACGCCGGGCTCCATGTTATTGACCCGAAGGTTCTGGAACTGAGTCTTAAGAATTTAGATATAGACCCCACGACGGGCTTTCCCAAGGGCAAGGTTGATTTGGATCGTCAGATTCTCAAACCATTGTGCGGAACAGGAAAGATGTTCTGTTATGATAGTCCTGAATACGTAAAGGATATGGGTACCCCAGAGCGTTTCCATCAGGTTGAAGCAGATTATAAGAATGGAGTTGTTCAGGCTAAAAATCTTCATAAAAAGCAGAAAGCCATTTTCTTAGATCGTGATGGTACCATCAATAAATATGTAGGTTTCCTTCGAAACATTGATGATTTTGAACTGATTGATGGGGCGTCAGAGGCCATTAAGCAAATTAATCAAAGTGGTTATTTGGCTATTGTCGTTACCAATCAACCCGTGATAGCCCGTGGGGAAGTATCATGGGATGAGCTTCATGAAATACACAAGAAGATGGAAACGCTGCTTGGCAAAGACGGTGCTTATATTGATGGACTGTATATATGTCCACATCATCCAGACAAAGGTTTTAAGGGCGAACGGCCTGAATATAAGTTTGATTGCAAATGTCGGAAACCAAAGCCTGGCATGTTGCTGCAGGCTGCTAAGGCCTTTAACATCTACCTGTCGCAGTCGTATATGATCGGTGATAGTGAAAGAGATGTTGAGGCTGGTGAGAATGCAGGATGCAAAGATTCTATATTAATTGAAAAGAATGAAGCAAACTCGCTATTAACAGTAATCGGTAAAATATTGATCAGATAATTTTACAATGGCAGAAAAGAAATTAAATGGTACGGTAATTGTAACCTACCGTTGCAATGCTCGTTGCTCGATGTGCAACCGCTATAAGGCGCCTTCGAAGGCAGAGGAAGAGATATCAATTGAGACGATTAAGAAACTCCCAAAGATGTATTTCACAAACATAACGGGCGGAGAACCGTTTATCCGTACTGACCTGAAAGAGGTTGTTCGTGAACTATATAAGAAATCAGACCGTATTGTTATCTCAACAAACGGATTCTTTACAGATCGCATCATCGACCTTTGCAAAGAGTTCCCGCAGATCGGTATTCGTATCTCGATTGAGGGTCTTGAAAAGACCAACAATGAGATTCGCGGCTTGAACGATGGGTATCAGCGGGGCTATACGACTCTGAAGAAACTGCGTGAGATGGGTATGAAGGATGTTGGCTTTGGCATGACTGTGCAGGATAAGAACGCACCTGACCTAGTGCCACTCTACAAGATATCGAACGAGATGGGGATGGAGTTTGCAACGGCATCGCTCCATAACTCGTTCTACTTCGTGGAGGCGAAGAACATCATCAAGGATCGCCCTATGGTGGCGAAGAACTTTGAGAACTTGGTGAACGAACTGCTGAAGTCGAACTCACCCAAGAAGTGGTTCCGTGCCTATTTCAATCATGGATTGATTAACTATATCTATGGACAAAAGCGTTTGTTGCCTTGCGACATGAGTTTTGATACGTTTTTTATCGACCCGTATGGGGATGTGATGCCGTGTAATGGTACGAAGGATAAAGAAGTGATGGGTAACTTGAATCGCCAAACGTGGGATGAGCTATGGAACTCGCCTGAGGCAGAAAAGGTGCGCAAGAAAGTGAGATGCTGTGATCGCGATTGTTGGATGATTGGCTCAGTTTCGCCAGCCATGCATAAGTACATCGGGAGGGTGATACCTTGGGTAATCTCGCACAAGTTGAAGTCGATGCTTGGCATGATGTATTCTATGTATGAGTTGCCCATCTGTTGCGACTATCGCGATGGGAAGGTAACAAAGGAGGAACTAGATAAACTGTCGACTTGCGATATGAATGCTGTGATTAACAATGGCCTTTCGGAAGACTCGAAGGAGGCACTGAAGGGCATGCGTGGCGAGGATATCGTGAATGCAGATGTGGCATCTCAAGGCTATGAAGCAACGAAGGCAGAAACGGACAGATATATTGAAATCAAATAGAATGGCAGAAAAGAAAAAGATAGAGTGGCTTGCAGTGTTGCAAGGTTTTAGCATGCTGTTGGTTGTTATAGGCCATGTGTCTCTGACGAACCTGCCCGGTGATCCTAGTACGCCAATCGCAACAGGGATAGAGCGTACAATTTATACCTTCCACATGCCTTTATTTATTTTTATTAGTGGTTGGCTTTTTTATTATACTTGCATTAGTAGAGAAAAGACCTACAAAGATATGCTGATGTCGAAGATGAAAAGATTAGCAGTACCATTTTTGGCCTTTACATTGGTGACGACTCTGTTGAAATCGGCATTCCCAGGGCTGATGCATAGAGTGGTAGATATGGATGAAATTATTAATACCTTCATTTTATTTCGTAGTAATCCACTTGGAGAAATGTGGTTCATTGTAGTGCTTTTTGAGTTGATGTTATTATATCCTCTCTATAAGCTGATGACAAAGAGTAAGACTTTTTCTGCGATATGTCTGGGGGGGGCAGTTTTATTAAATTTAAGTGGCCTTTCTATTTCTTATTTTAGTATAGGTAGAGTCACATATATGTTTCCATTCTTTGTCGCCGGTTTCTTGTGCTGCAAATATGAATGGCAGAAGTTCTTAAGTAATTTGTGGTCACTGGTGATAACGGCATTTCTGTTTGTTGCAATTAATGTGATGGGGATTTTGCCTAAGTCTGCAGATATCATAATTGTATCTACGGGAATTGCCTTTTCTTTCTCTCTATGCTTGATGCTGGCTAAGTTTTGGCCGCAGTTGTTTAGATCTTTTAGAGATTACACTTTCCAGATATTCTTGATGGGAATCTTTTTCCAGATGGTAATAAGATGGATTTATGTCAGAATGGGCAATGATAGTTTGTTTATTCCGATGTGGTTGCTGAGTGTGGCAATTGGAGTATATGTCCCTACACTGATTGCAATGGCGATAAAGAAAAACGCTCCAAAATATATAAGGATGTGTTTCGGACTTTAACTAGTATTAGTGATATCGTTTACCTGTTATAGCAAGCCAAAGGGCTGATATGCAGGCAAGGAGTATGATGCCGACATATTGCAGAGATTCTTTGATAAAAACAAGAATACGCTTCATTTCGGGTGCAAAGATAATTATTTCATCCGAGAAATAATAAAGAAATCATGAAAATTGTTGTGACTGGTACTCGGGGCATCCCGAATATCATGGGGGGCGTGGAGACACATTGTGAGGAGCTGTTCCCGCGAATTGCGACGCAAGGTCATGACGTGACGGTGATTCGAAGGAAAAGTTATGTCCACGATTCTCTCACAGAGTGGAAGGGCGTGAAGCTTGTAAATGTGGAAACACCGAAGAAGAAATCGTTTGAGGCTATCATCCATACATTTCGCGCCATCAATAAGGCGAAGCGGCTTGGAGCAGATGTTCTCCATATACATGCTATTGGTCCAGCACTGCTGGTGCCATACGCCAAGATGCTTGGCATGAAGGTGGTATTTACGCATCACGGGCCTGACTACGACCGGGACAAATGGGGATTTGCAGCAAAGACCATGTTGAAGTTAGGTGAGCGGATGGGATGTTTGTTCGCTGACGAAGTGATTGTGATTTCAAATGTCATTAAGTCACTGATAGCCCGGAAATATGATAGGAGAGAAAGGGTGCATCTTGTCTATAATGGTGTACCTGAGCCTGAAATGTGTGACTATCCAGAATATTTTGAGGAGTTGGGTATAGAAAAGGGCCAATATATCATGGGTATGTGCCGCTTTGTGCCTGAGAAGAATTTGCATCATTTAGTGGATGCGTTTACGACGATAAAGTCAAAGGGTTATAAATTGGTGTTGGCTGGAGATACTGACTTTGAAGATGACTACTCAAGATACCTGAAGGAAATGGCTCGAAAAAATGGAGTAATATTGACAGGATTCATCAAGGGCAGGAAGTTGCATTCACTCCTGACGAATGCGCGTTGTTATGTGCTGCCCTCGTCGCATGAAGGATTGCCAATTGCCTTGTTGGAGGCTATGAGTTATCAACTGCCAGTCATCGTCAGTGATATCCCTGCTAACCTGGAGGTGGAATTGCCGGATGAGTGCTATTTTCATTTGGGTGACATCAATGCCTTGGCACGGAAACTCCAGAAGAACATAGATGCTGATTATCACCAGGTGGATTATGACCTGTCAAAGTATAACTGGGATCATATCGCCAATCAGGTATGTGAGATTTATGAATCATTTCGTAAATAATCCGCAAAAATAATGATTAGAAGTAATAATCAATCGAATAGGGTCATCAAGTGGATCGTGATGGTGGGGGACTTCGTGTTGCTCAATGCCATCATACTGGCGTTCTCGCAGTGGCACTGGCGCATGGGTA
>AUXO012120897.1_pt1 | contig 25476 bp, 30 predicted proteins | sample 768731 | NCBI WGS metagenome assembly AUXO01 (sample SAMN02715735, study PRJNA202380) | gut metagenome | biome: sheep rumen | host: Ovis aries | place: New Zealand: Palmerston North | reverse complement strand
TCTGATAAGTAACGCCATTGATTATTACATTCTGTGCCATTTGTTATCTCCTTTAAGAAACTGTTAATACTGAACCATTCCAAGTGATTAAACCATAGTTGGAAGGTATCGGGTTTATGATCACATTTCTTGCCATAGAAAGACCATTAGTTTGTAGTTCTACCATTTCTCTACTTGGCGTAACCTCATATATCCCCCTATACTCTTCCTGTTTTGTTGGGATATTAATAATACCTACTAAATGTTGATCTGAGGATATTTTGCCAAGCAGCTGTTCTTCAGTACTTATAACACCTACAATTACTGTCTCATTCATATCTTTTTACCAACAATAAAGTCCTTGCCCTGGATAACTGTATCATCGTCTCCATTAGCATGGTGGACTGTCACATCATACACATAGTTCCCTTCCGGTATATTTGTATCTTCGTTGCTTAAGCTGATCCTTAACGTGTCAATCGGAATATCTTTCGTAATAATCGGGCCTTCCTTAGCATAGCTTTTTTTATTAGGTGTAAGTTCTTTATGCCCTACTTCAAAAACTATTCTGTCGTCCATCTCAGGGACATATGGCCTACCATCTTTGTATATAAGTTTTAATACACCTTTAAAAGCATTTTTTCTTGTAACCTTTAAAGTATTTCCTTCAGCGCTATACATAGTACACCTCTCATAATGATAGAATTACATTATGATGATACATTAATGTTATGATGATCTTGCCAAACACTTACACTGAAAAAGAGCATCTAAGATGCCCAAAAAAGGAGAGTGCCTGGGTAGATAAATATATCCAATCCCAGGCTAATGAAACTGACAATGGTTTCATCGATATTATATCACAAACCATATAATAATCAATTCAGAATGACACAGTTCCAGATTCTGTTTCTATAGTATACTCTGTCTTTTTACATACTCTGTTATTCCACTTTTCTGTGGCTTTGGGATCCTTCTCCCCTCCGTAAAACATGACATCTGCCCCACACTTACGGCAGATAAATGTCTTTGTCCCATATATAATTCCGTTTCTTTTTTCTATCTCTCCACCACAAAAGGGACAAGGTTTTAACTTTATCTTTTTCTTTATTACTCCCATATCATTCTCCTTTCATCCTCGCTCCACAGCTCGGACAGAAATTGCTCTCCGTGTCCGAGTATTCCCACTCTCCGCATATAGAACATCTGTGTTCGGGAAGTTTTAATCCGTAATGAATATCGTGTATCCACTCGCCCTCTTTCCGTTCTTCTATGGTGGGAAGGTCTAATATTATCATTATTGCGTTGCCATAGTTCTTGAAGTGGTCATCGCCCAACTTCTTGACCGCTTCTTCTCTCGATATCAGTTCCATATCATTCTCCTTTCAACCTTTTAAAACCTTTTAAAACCTTTCAAATATCAAATAGGTCTATTTAGCCATTCTTCTCTTGCTATGGAGACCTCATCGAGAAACAAGACGGTTTCGTAGAAATTTCCCATTGGGATTCCTTTATTAAGAGCATCATATTTTTCGATAAATTCCTCGCCATATTTATTTAGGCAGTAATCTCTTAAACTTTCTTTTTTCTTTCTCTTAAAAAGTTTAATAATCCCCATATCATTCTCCTTTCAGTTCCTCATACAGTTCGTGAGCCTTGGGTATCTCATAGGCGTAGCCCATTTCCTTGATGTATAGGCTGATGGATTTTTTGGCATATTCAACACCCGCATTAAAGCCTTTGCACCAAGCCATTCTGCCAATTTCCTCTTGTGACAACTCTTCGTTTGTTTTCTCTACTCCCATATCATTCTCCATTCGTATATGCTCCAATCCCATATTAGGTCCTGTTGGTTCTCTTAAGTTTGACTACCATAGTTGATCCTATAACTTCCGATGTGATTTCATATGGTTCGGATCCCACCAAAGGCTTGTTGATCCTAATGTATCCATCTTTGCCATACTTCTCTATAACTTCTTTCATTATGGCATTTACAGAAGCCTGAACCTGTGCAGCGCCTTTCTTTAACTCCTCGTTGTCTCTAACTATTTTTGCAAATAATTCTTTCTGATCCTTGACAGCTCCGGACTCTCTCATTTCTTCAAGGTTCCTATAGAGCTTGGCGTTCTCTTTTAAAAGTTCTGCGTTCTCCCTTTTAAGCTTATTTATTGTCGTTAGGTTCATTATGTTCCTCCATTTCAGTTATGTACTGTGCTAACGAACATTTCTCCCAATTATAGGAAGCACAGTATTTATCCATATATCTGTTAGCATAATCTCTTGTAAACAGACATACCCTACCACCATCGCACGATACAAATTTTTCCGCATCATACTTGTAGTAAGGGCATATCCATTTTTTTCGCCTATTCCAGGTCTTGTACTTCCTCGACATCTTTCCCCTCTGACATCATCCTCACAATAGCACTTCCTAACCACCCCAAAAGTACGATTGATCCAATGATTATAAGGGCAACTACAGTATTCATTCTAAAGGGACTCCTTCGATCTCAGCTCTTGCTTCAAGCACGTTAAGGTATTCACCCATGGCTTGTGACTGTTTCTCCAGAAGATATATAGGGCAAGCCAACTTAAATTCAAGAGTATCATTCATGGCTTTATTGATAATGTCGTTAAGCCGTTTGTACCTTCTGTTGAGATCCGAATACTCATTCTGCATCCTAACCTGATACGGTTTAAGCTCTGTTGATGCCTCGTCCTCATCAAGTCCAAGAAGTTTATCGATAAAAGCATCGATATCCTCCTCGCTTTCTTCTTCCTCATATTCGCTTATCACTTCTTCGATTAAGTCGTTCAGTTTAGCTGCCATCTTAGCTTCGCTCTTGTCACCCTTGATAATAATTTCCATCTTGTCCTCCTGTTTCATAATTAAGTAAATCTCTGCGATAATTAATAACATCATAAGCTATGTCTTTTAACTCATCATAAATGGCATAACCTTTACATTTTTCAACAAGTTCTGGTAGACTGTTTATATCACACCATAGAGCTTGCCATCCCCAGACTATAGCGAACTCTCCATCGTGAGCTACATACGTAACCCCTTTTTCTGCCTCGCTATCAACCGCATACATTGATCTCATCCTCGGAACGAGCCTGTTGCGGTCAATCTTCAACGATCTCTTCCATATCACCTTTTAGCCCTCCTCCGGTACATTTTCCCCGTTGCCACAGCTTTGATCCTGTCTGACTCGATCTTATTTGCTTCCATTACGAGATGCTTATCATGGTATGATTTAGCATTCTCCTCGTCTTTAGCTTTGCGAAACGATATATACTTTTCACAAGTTATGTGGCAGTTAGGTTCTGCCACTCTGTCTTTACAACCAAGACAAGGTGCATTTAATTTAGTCATCTGTAATCCTCAAAACTATTGCTACTATAGAATATGTGTTTGTTGTTCACCCATCTCTGTAATCTCTTGGTAATTGTAGGTGCGTTTGGTTTATCGTAAATCATCACATATGGATCATAATCCAACTCTCTCAGCTTATAAACTCGTTCAACATCCTGTTCATGAGTGGTATTAAAGTTGGTTAGTACATATACTCTGGTTTCTCTGCTCCTTTTATTTATTAAAGGTCTGATTTCTCGCAGCTTCTCAAAGGTTCGCATCTCATAATTGTCCCAGGCGAAATGGATCATCTTTATTTTCATCTGATTAAGTTGATCACACTCTTTATCTGTGAGCAATCGGACATCTAATCCCTGGTTAAACTCTATCCATGAGTTTGTGGCTATGAGATCATCAAATAATCTTTCGCATTCTTTTGAAGCTGTGATATTAGGATCCAATAGGATGATCTCTCGTTGTCCTCTCCAGAACTCATCTAAAGATGCTACCTGGTGAGATATAAGGCCTTCCTTATCTCCCACTATGCAGAAAGGACAATGTCGAGGACATCCTCTTGTGAGGAACCCATATGCTTTATTTTTGATTCCATAAAGCGAATAATCCGGATAAATGTGTTCTATCTCATCAGAGAGAACATCATTCAAATTGTATCCGCTGCCCCCCTTAATGACTTGATCTGTGTTTATGACCCAATCTATATCTTTTGTATATGTCTCATCAAAGACCTTTGATTGATATACTCTGTCATAGTGTAACAATCCATTCCACCACTCTACTTGATCACCCTTGTTTTTGTGATAAGCCGATAGTTTCATAAGACACAGATTAGGGAAGTTATGTGAGTCTACATCTATAAGACCTATATTCACTTCATTCTCCTCGCTATTTGATGGATAACATTAACTGTCACACCGTTTCCGGCTTGCTTGTACAATTGGCTATCAGAGTTTACAAACTGTGCCTTTTCAAAGTAATCGTCCGTCCATCCTTGTAGTCTGAAGCACTCTTTGGGAGTTAGCTTCCGTATCTTAAGGTTCTTAGTTACTGTCCCCATTTCGTCTGTGCAAGTTAGTGTGTTTGTCATTTGATCACCTACTCTTCCTCTTCTTGTACTTGATCCAGATGCACCAACATTTACCCCATCATATGGATAAGCTTCAGAGTATCCTTTCTTAGTCGCTTCTTTAATTGGGAGCCACCCCCCCTTAAATTTTGTCATCGTCATTGGATTCCACCTCTTTCACCTCAATGTAGTAAATGCTGCCTGACAATGTTTTCCCAGTACCTAATGAGTTTAAAAGACATGGACTTACAAAATCTTCACGTATTCTTATACCTTCATCATATCGGAAGTCGGCTACGTATTGTCCTTTACTCAGTTTCTGTAGATTCCTTATCATCTTCTACCTCCACGATTATCATAGGCTGTGACATTGCCGACCCACTGCCAAGTGTTCTCATAAGCCCATTAGGATCATACACTCTCCCCCCTATTGTATTAATTGTCCCATCATCATAGATGTTCATTACTTGGATTATCTTGTTCATAGATCACCGCCACATAATTCATAGCTTGTCCACAAGTGCCATGATTAGCACCAGCAATAAGGCATAGACCGATATCTATTGTTTTAGGTTTTATTGAATTGTGTTTGCCAGCTGAAATGGGGACCTGTCTGTACCCCGCCCTCTCAGTCGGGATAATTATCTTTGATATATGTTGCATTGAAATATGGAATTGCACCTACTCTGGTGTCTATTGTATTAGATATGTCTGTTTGCTTAGGTTCTTTGCCATCATGTAGAATCATGCCTTGTGGTACCCTGTTACCTTTAAGATATGTCTGTCTGTCTGTCTGTCTGTCTGTCTGTCTGTCGCAACAAACGTGCCAACAGAATTAGCTTCTCCGGTTCTTGTTGTTAAAGTCCCTGTGGTAAGAGCTTCGCATCCTTGTAGCTCAATAACCTCGCCATCGTCTCGTCTGAGAGGAAATACTTTGGATCCACTTCTTCCTCTAAGATGTCCGATAATAAAGCATCTTTCTCGGTTCTGTGGTACTCCGAAGTCTTTTGAATTGAGAACTTCCCACTCTGCATCGTACCCATTTTCGTCCAGTTCAACGAGAAGTTTGGCGAAATCCCATCCTCCATTAACACTAATAAGATTTTTAACATTCTCAATGAATAACCAAGTGGGTTTCTTTTCTTCTTGGAGTTGTCCAAGAAGGTACATAACTCTGAAAAACAGGCTTGAACGATTTCCTTTAAACCCAAGCTGATGTCCTGCGACTGAGATATCCTGGCATGGGAATCCGAAACACCAACAGTCGGATTGAGGAATGTCATCTGCGTTTGTCCTTGTAATATCTCTGGAATACCATTCGCCATTTCTATATTCATCTTTTAGAATCTCCTTTTGCCTTTTCTTAAGATCAAGTGTAGCAAGATACTCTCGCTGTTGTTCTGTGATCAGATGCATGGATGTATAGGATGCTACAGCATACTTATCAAATTCACAGAATCCTACACACTCATGACCTGCCAGTTCCATTCCTCTCCGGAACCCACCTATACCTGCGAACCAATCTATGAATTTCATATCTCCTCCAACACATCCTGAATCATATTAATCACATCATTTTCCGATAACCCAAGTTCTGTCGTATATAAAGCTATGAACCCTTTAACTGCATCAGAGAACTGTTCTTTGCAGTTTTCACAAAGGCCGTAGTAGAGTTCCGATGAGAACTCATTACACTCTCTGCATTGTTTTGCTTCCGATATGCTCCAGCTCCCACAGTTAGGACAGGTATCAGGTTCTTCTTCTATGCCATAATGCGGTTTCTCAAATACGGCATTGCAATCTTCACATATACACATCGCTGCCTCCTACATTCCAATTAGGATCTTCTCTTATGATCCGACTCAAGTATTTATATGCGTTCCCTATATCTGCATCAGGTTTTCTCTTGGCTACATACTCAACAAACTTGTATAGATCGACTCCACGAGACTGGCATTCCGTTTCCAACAAGCTCGTCTCATAATCGCTCAGACCATTAATTAATTTATTAAATATATAGTCGTCATTAATTTGATTTGATTTATATTGATTTGTATTGATTTGATTTAGGGAAACCATTTGTTGACTTTTGGTTGACTTTTGGTTGACACTTGGTTGACACTTGGTTGTCTCATCGTCATCGGTTTGGCTGCCATCTGTCTCCCTTATGTGGTAGATACCATCATCATCAAGTTCCACTTGGTTTCTATAGTCTTTCCATTTGGTTTCCTTAATGCGGTCACTCCTCTTCGTATTGTTTAAAAAGTGGTGCTTGACCAGGACTACTTTTCCAAAGTCGATGAGATACTTGTTATCAATAAGTTCCTTCAAATGTTTCTTTGTTGCCTTTGCTCTGAACATACAGGTGCTTACCTTGTCGCAGAACCCTTCATCGTCTGTATCCATTCCGATGTGATAGTAGAGCAGTTGAGCTTGAACAGACATATCTATGAAGCTGTCATCATGTGTCACATCATCACAGAACATCCTTTTCTTGCTCATAATCTCACTCCTATCTGTTCTCCCTGGTCATCATATGCGAGATCCATTGCTCTTAATAAACTGAGCAGCGACATTGCTCTTGATCTTATATGGTTCTTGGTTATCTCCCATGAATTGTCGATACCATTCCAGAGCCACACACCATCATAACCGGAGCATACTCTTACTCCACTCATCCTTAAGTTATGGATCATTCCTCTTATTTCTGAATCCTTACAGCCAAGCATTTCTGCCAACTCTCTCTGAGTTATGGGTTTTGTCGTAAGAACATTAAGTAATTTATCCTCTTTCATGATGTCCTCCTAAAATGGTATATCTTCTTCTATCGCCGAAAAGTTTTCTGGAACAAACTCTTCCTGTTTAGGTTCTTCTTTTGTCGTTTCAGAAACGACATTTTCTTTTCCCCATTCAAGAAACTCGACCCTATCAGCTATAACATCATTGGTGTATACTGTTGATCCATCTTTCTTTGTGTATGAATCTGTTTGAAGCCTTCCTTGTATTCCTACGAGTCTTCCCTTTTTCAGAAACCTCTCACAGTTCTCAGCTTGCTTCCCGAATACTGTGATTCGAGGATAGTCTGTTTTCTTTTCTTCTCCCTGTTTAGTAATTCTGTCTATTGCTATACTGAAAGTAGTTACAGCCATCTGTGACCCACTTGTATATCTTGTTTCAGGATCTCGTGTGAGTCGTCCTATAAGCACTACGCTATTCATTTTGTCCTCCTCGATAAATTCATCGATTGTTTATGAAACTCTCTGAAATCGTTAATTTGAGTCTAAAACCGATACCATATGAGCTACCTCATCTGGTGTAAGAGTATTGATTCCTGCTGCTTTGCAATCATCAATAACCGCTTGTATGATCCGAGCCATCTGCTTTGAGTCATATGTGGAAGTCCCAAAGAATACTCTTATGCATTTCCCAAAATCTTCTGCGAACCAACCGGTAGAGTCGTGTCCTCTACCCCATTGTTTGATGAACTCTGTCTTAGCTTCTTCGTTACCAGGGACAAGGACTAATTGAGAAACTCCGTACTCCCTTACATACCTTTTATATAATTCATCAACTGTGGTATCTAATTTGATAGCGAGATCATTAAGTAAAACCCAAAAGTATGCGTTAGCATTAAGTGATCTCTTCTTCCGAAGCTGCTTGATATTGATAAGTATTTTCTTCCCAATCTTACCTAATGTATCGTCTGCTAATTTTTCGATGTCCTTCTGGAAAGTATCATCAAATATCAATGACAGCTCTACTTCGTGATCCCTATATGAATTTCTGCATTTAATATCTTTAAGTATCATGTACTCACTCCAAATATGATTTCGTGAACAGTTTTATAAATTCTTCTCTATTGCCAAATTTCTGTTCCCATTTCTTTTGGCAAAGGCATTTAAGATGTAAGTCCAAGTCCTTGTCAAAATGCACAGCTTGGTTTGATCCTGTATGATGTTTATTACATAACCACACCCAACATCCGTATCTGTCACTCACATCTCTTCTGCCATTCCCACCAAAGATATGATGTTTCTCTACATTCGGGTTTCCACATATGAAACATTCTTTTTCATTAGATATAATTGATCTGTTTCGGCATGGTGACCCTGACATATCCGCTTTTTCCTTTCTTGATCTTGTCTTTAAGGTATTTTCTGTAGACCTCCGGACATTCTATCTTGAATGTTTTCTCGTCAAACTCCTGCACGACTTTATCCTGTCCCTCTTTGACTACTGTGAATTTCACTCCTCTGTCTGTTGTCCAGTCTGGGATCCCTTTGGACTGCATCGCCACATACATCTTTTCACGAAGCTGGTTATATTCAGTCTCCATCTGTTTATAGAACATCAGATTCTTCTCAAGAGATGCGATCTTATTAGCCAAGACTACGATTTCCTGTGGCTGCAGGTCTTGTTCTGTTAAGAAAGGGTTCTCTCTTACTCTCTCCACATCTATGCGGAACTTATTGACCTGGATGTTTATCTCTTCTAAAAGATCCGTATATTCATCTTTATTGACTTTGAATAACTGCAGCCTCTCTGAATCGAACTCATGTGAGTAATCATCAGGTCTTTCATATACTGCGAGATATCCTAAATCTTTGTTATATAAATCCATATAGAAGAGAAGCTGAACCAGGTACCCTTTATATCCCTGAAGCTCTGAGTGGATCTGTGATGTAGTCTTGATCTCAAGTATTGAATCTTCTGACAGACCATCACAATTTCCTCTTAAGTCATCAACTATCTTGACATCAGGGATAAATTTCTTCTGGAGCATATGGTTTACGAAGTCCCTTATCACAGGTTCCATCTCATTGCCATATTCGATTTGAGGAGAAGTGATCTCCTTTCTGTTCTCCGGTTCGGTCTTATCCAGGATAAGCTGCCACCTTGTCTTGAATGGAGATATCCCCATAAGGATAGGTATGTCCGAACCACCGATATATTTATCTCTGTTCTTTACTACACTATCTTCTTTCATATTCCGTCCCTCTCCGTCTTTTCAAGATTCAAACCTAAGATGATTTCCTGGAACCTTTCTGTAGATGTGTCTCTTGTAAGGCCGTACATTTTAGCGAGATCAGTCGCTGTATAACCAAGTTCCTTGCCAAGCTTAAGCATCTTGTCCCTTGTTTCCTTGCGAGTGTCTACGGCAGGTTCTTCCTTCGATTCGACTGCTGTTTCTTTTTTAGATGCTGTTGTAGGCTTATCACTTTTGCTGTTCTGCTGATTAGCATATTCGTCCGTATCAGCATCCTTTGTATCGTCTATGAGGAATAAACCATTAAGCGCATACTTCCTTGCATATGATGATGCGGTTCCGGTAATCTGGGATCCGTCCATTCCTTTCTTGTCAAGATCTTCTCTTGCATAGGCTGTGGTATATTCCACTTGTTTATCGGATCTTATAGTCGCTATAGCTTTGACATAGTATCTGTCTCCGATAAGGACGATATCATCTGCCAAAGTCAACTGACATCCGTACTTATCAAGTAAAGGTTTTACCGCTTCCAGGATATCCTCTGCGCTTCTGTACTTGTATTTCCCAAAAGAGTTATACTGTCCTTTTGGTGCTTTTAACTCTTTCTGTATATTGATTAGTTCTTTCATTTTGTCTCCTTCCTTATATGCCTGTAGACTGTCTCTATCTGTGGCTTTACATATGATATAAGTTCTTCAGCCTTGACATTCTGTGTCTGTCTATGCATCGCATTTTCAAGTGCTTGAATAATGTTGTCGATATAGTCATAGAGGATTTCTTCATTTGTTTTTATGCTCATAGATCACTCCTCCGACCATGCATATAATGAAAGGGATCCACACCCATGCGAGTTTCCATATTCCTAAAAGAATCTGTTCTGTGATACTCATTCCATTTCCTCCTACTGTTTAAAAAGTTCTGACTTCTTGACCTTGAAGAAATTTGATAAGAGATCTTTTTCTTCTTCTTTAAATTTTGTCTCACCGCCTCTTTTACGATTTGCTGACCAATACGATATGTGCAGCACGTTCTGTATGTGTTTGGTGGAAAGAAGTCTCTTATCAAGTTCTTCTTCAAGTCTTGGGTATGCTACTTTAGTCCTCTGCATCTGGCCTCCTTCCTTCAAGGAAGCAATAGTACCAATTACAAGCACAGCTGTTGACTTTCTTGTAGCCACCTGTCTTAGTGCAGAGATGGTATTTCACCCTGCCATCAGGACTGATTTGCAGTTTTGGGCATTCTCCGCAATAGCACTCTCCACCAAGTAGTTCGTACTTCTCTTTGAGATTCTCTGGTACAAACTCCGCGATACGGTACTCAATAGTTATCGCCATAGAGTCATTGAAGTTGTGCCATCTCTTCTCAACAATGTCGTACCCATTTGACATAAACTCGTTAAGGGTATTGTCGAATACTTCGGGATCGCTTTCCTTGATAGTTTTAAACTTTGTTGCCTTTTCTCTTTTCATTGCCACACCATCCTTTCTGCATTCCCCTTCCAAGACAATAAAAAAAGGGAATACTTGATTTTTCAAGTATTCCCTGTTAAAATCGTAAAGTGATTTGATTCACCAACACTTCTATAATGATTTATATTTGGGCTATATTTTCTCCAGGTTTTTCAAGGGTTCTCCCCTATTTTGGAAAGATTACAGCCCAATTATGATTTTAGGAATACTTGCTACAATCAATATATCACATCCCCCATTTGATTGCAATAGTTATTTGCAATTTTATTCAACATTTTTTATAATGGATTTAAGGAGGATCTGTGATATGGATATGCAGTATTTAAAAGATTATGAAGAGTTTAAAAATGATTCAAATCAATACATTAAAGTTTTAGAGGAAGATGTTTGCCGTTATCGTGGATACTATGAACACCAGTTATTAAAGAAAGATATATTAGAAAAGCAATTAGATGATCTTAAGATTGAAAATAAGCATTTATCAAAAGCCAATTATACTTACTTAATACTTCTTGTACTCGCAGTAATATATCTTGTAATTCCTAAAATAGTCAATTTGTTTTAACCATTTTATAGCATCCCCTTCTCTACCTATGATATAATAATAGTACCACACCAAAGGTACTCAAATCCAAAATATTAAAACCCCAAACGAAAACCCTGGATAAGTTCCAGGGTTTTCCATTTACCTTAGCTCATAAGGATTTCTTTTTCTTTTGAGGAAAGGTTTAAGTCTTTTAGAAGTTTTATTGCAGCTTCTTTTTCAGCATTCTTATAACTTCTATTACCATCTGCATCGGACTGTATCAGAGCTAATCTGTAGAGAATAACTTCTTCTTCAGTCAAACCATTAATGGCCTTCTTTGAAATACTCTGGGTATCAGAATCTTCGATTCCTACAGATATTTTTTCCACTATCTTTGAGAATCTTTCCTGATCCGAAGGATCCGCATTAGACCAAACAGAATTACTTGAAAGATATGCTATGCTCTGGTCATAAGCCTTTTGTTCAGACTCTGTCTTATTCTTCTTTCTCCGGTCTTTCATGGCACTTTCGATTTTATCTTCTTCAATCCCATCTTCTACCATGATCTTACGAAGTTCGTCATATTGAGTCTTATCGTTTCTGTAAGCTATGAACAAGTTGTCCATCTTCTCAGAGTCTTTAGCGAAAGTAGATTCCAAAGCTCTGTACTCGCCTATGTATTTACCTTCGGATGTAATTGCTGCCCATCTGTAGATGCCATCATAAAGGTTCATTACATTTCCTGTAGGCACACCTGCAAACCTTCCACCCTCTTTAGCGACTTTCCCAGCCTGTTTCCATATCTCTTTGGTATCAATGCTTTCCTTATCGTCACTTGTGATATAGTCCCAGGTCTGACCCATCAATGTCATCATATCTATTGAAGTGTTGAAGAAGTCATTGATTGAGGAGTCTGTTACAGAGGAGAACCCATAGTAGTATGTATCATTGATTTTACTATCTAATGCTGTGAATACCTCTGATCCCAGAAAGAACTCCGCAGAGAATCCGCTTATCATGTCTTTTGATAACTGTTTGAAGTAGGATCCAAAAGTAATCTTTCCTTCTTCATCTCTGTATTTGTCGTCCTTACCTCTGAACAATGCCCAAAGAGATGTCATTGCTGCGAATACGGCAAGCTGTACTATTTGGGATGTAGTCGCTCTTCCAAGATTAGTCTTGGCTTCTTTCAGTTCGGTCTTTGCTTCTTCGGATTTAGTGTTGATGTATTTGGTTCTCTTTGCGAGATAGTTTCCGGTAGCATCAAACCAAATATTGAAGTTCTGATAAGGCTGTGTCTTGAACATGGAAAGTGTTCTCTCAAGAGTCGAGTCGCTTCTAAGATGTCCAGGTCTTTGCATAGTGGTATAGTTTGGCTGAGTCTCCGTTATGATCTTGTTATAAGTTTCTGCGACTCTATCATCGTATCCGCTATCACCTCTGTGGAGCCCGTAAGTATCCTCCACATATACCTGTGCTACCTTAAAGAGTTTCCTTGTAGTGAGAATATCCATGCCCTGGATCCAGTTAAAGGCTTTCGCTCTTAGCATCTTCTTAAACAAGTTATCTCTTCCAGGTCTGTTCTGTATATCTCCGACTTCTCTAAAGTTGAATCCTTCTGTTCTATAGTTGAGTAATGGTGTTATGGAATCCACATAGTCAAGATCCAGTTTCCCTACTCTTCCAAAAGATTTGAGCAACGGTTTCCATCCTACTACAGCAGCTGCAGTAGGGAAAGATGCTGCCTGCTTGATAGCGACAGAAGCATTAAGAGAAAGAACAGCACCAGCATAGTTGGAAGTCAATCTTCTTAAAGTCTTTTCTACTGTCCCTGCCCCACTATGAGCAAACTGAAGATCCGATATTACCTTGTCGATATAATCTGTTGCATCACTTGACCAGAGTTTCTTTATAGTCTCCTGGACTGAGAGATACCCACCAGTAAGTGTTCTGTAGCTTGCAGTCTCTTCACCCTTCATGGTATCCGGAAGTCCGTTAGTAGGAACAGGTGTATTATCCACAGCTCCCTCTATGGATCTTCTTTCGGCCTCACCCTTTGCACTTGCGATGCTTGAGGAATGATAGATCTTATTGAAGTTTCTGATCGGGATAGCAAGTCCTACATACTTGGAGTCTGCTTCGATAGCGCTCATAAGAAGATCTGTGATGTCCTCTGCGTAGACAGGTTTAGAGGACTTAACTCTTTCCTTATGGCTTCCCATACCTTCAAGTGTTCCGTCTCTCTTTATAATGTCTGCATCAACATCTAAGAAGTTCTTGTCTACAGAGATTCTTAAGTAGTTCTTAACTTTAGCGATTGAGATACCATCAAGAAATTCAGATACTCTGTTTGTGGCCTCCGGAGCTACTACATTAAAGTAGTTGTATACTTCATCCGCATATGCTTTTTCCTGTCCAGTCATACCGTTTATGATTGCCTGGACCTGAGACTTGCTGAATCTTACAAGTTGTCCCTTGTCATATGCATCGGTTCTTTCTCCCTGTTTAAGGAGTTTCACATCCGGAATATGAACACCACCATTCACGATATGTCTCATGTTATCCTCGTTCTTTGAGGAAAGATAGAACCAGATCCTAATTGCCGGAGTGATCTTGACTGTCGTAGGTTTCATATCTATGGTAGTCGCATTTACTGTGATCTCCGGAGCTTTCTTTCCGTTGAGATAATCGGTAAACTTCTTATCTGTAAACCTCTGGAAAGGTTTGAGAGCTTTCATGCGATAGTCCAGGGATATGTTCTGGCCTTTCTCCAATTCTCTTGTGGCGATCATAAGAGGATTGTTCTCGTCATACCCCACTACCCTTCTCATATATCTAATAGGAGAAAGAGTCTGACCTACAAACACATTGTCTAACCTATGGAGTCCGAACCACTTAAGACCATTAGCATTCTCTATTCCGTTTACAGTTTCAATTGCTGCCATAAATACATCATGTTTGTACTGGCTGTTGATGAGTTTGGTATCTGTGCGGAGTTTATGCTCGATCATCAAGAGAATGTCGGTAAGAGTTTGCACATCTTCAATGGTTATATCGTTGATGGATACTTTTCTCAGTCTCTCAAATTTGGCTTCAAGTTTCTCGTTCTTAACGAACCACTCGTTGTTCTCTACTTGATCCTGATACCATTTCTCTAACTCTTCCAGTTTGATCTTGGTATTTCCGGTCATTGATTTAGCCACGAGATCAAGGTCACCTATAAGAGAATTGATAAGAGACTTATTAGCATCAGTCGTCTTGATTTTATCAAGTCTCCTTGCGACCTTAAGAAGTTTGGTTCTTGCTTCGGAATCGAGTTTCTTCGTTCTCTTTGCATCCCTCATCTGCTTCTGATGGTCCTTCATTCTCTGGATCATCTCGTCTCTCTTTTTTCTCTCGTTTTTTATAGCCTCTTCTACCCTCTTGGCATTACGAATCTTTTCACGATTGAGAGCTTCCCATTTAGCGGCTTTCTCCTGTGCGACTCTCTCTGCTGTATGAGCTTTCTCCTTTCCTATTGCCTTCTCCATTCTGTCTGCGAATGTAGGAGGAGTTTGCCTTACATTTTCGTCCAGGAGTCTGTCGATGATCTCGTTTGAACAGTAATCAATAGCTTCTGCCATGTCATATGAGAAAGGGTTCTCATATACGTCTTCAGCATATTCAATCTGTTTTATCACATACCTGGTTAGGTCTGAAGGATTACTTGATTCACTACCATCATCATTAACAATTGCATCTGGGAACAGGTCCATGCCAAACAGGTTCTGTAATTCAGACCAATACTGATCCATGGTCTTGCCGCTTGACTTTGAGAGCCTCAGCTTACCAAGAACCGATTTGCGGTAATCGTTATAATCTGCAAAGTCAGATGCATTGACTTTAATGGTTACTCCTTTAAAGTATTCCTTTATGGCCTTATAGGTTTCCTGTGTCTCATCGTTTACAAGTTCAGATGCATTGTATACGATATCCCTTGCTATATCGATGGCATCAACTTTCACTCTGTCGAAGTCTACTTCTCCCCTCTCACCATGTCCATTGGCAAGATCCTCACCTAACTTCTTGAGTCTCTTAACAAGATCGTCTGAATCTATGAGAGAAGTGTATGATGACTTAAGATCCTTTGCTACAGTCTTGATATCGTTTGTTCTGAGAGATACCCTTGTTGTTCTCTTCAGTTGTGATTTATAGAAATCTACTATCTGTTTGAGTTGTTCGTTCTCTCTCTGGAGTTGTACGATTCTCGGAGGAATAGAAGAAAATCTGGTGTCGTTATTGTTCTCATCAAATCTCTTTGAAAGAGGAATAACATCGCCATTGTCATCATATGTAACAGGATCGGCTGATGCGATTTTATTTGCATCGAATGGAATCCATGCTTTCTCGTCATAATCCCATCTCATTCCATCATACCCTGCTGCACGAATCCTTGAAGTGAGATTGCCATCTCCTCCCCACCAGTTACCTATATCGAAAAGCTCAAACACACTATAATGCATAACCCCATCATAGTTCCCGCCTTTCAATGTGTCCTCACCAACAGAAGAGTCAAACTTGATTCGGGTAACGCCTTTGCTTGCAAACCATTTTCTCCATTCGTCAATAGGTTTCTGCCAGGAAGTATCATAGAAGTCTAAAGGATTCTCTATCTTAACATAGAACGATCTTGTACTTCCATACACTCGTGCGTATTCCTCATCCTCAGAGAAATATCCTTTGATTTGATTGTCTCCTCCGGATTCTTTTAAGAACTCATTTGGTTTGAATTCATTAAAGTTTCCATTGCGTGTACCATGATACAGTTTAGGTGAATTGAACCCTGCCCTCTTCGCAGCTTCGTCTACCATCTGTTGAGCCTTATCCATATCACCAGAGTTGACTGCATCCATATATTCTTTATCAAGAACAGTAGAGAACTGGGTATCATGCTTTTCGGACATCTCGTTTAAGAATGCTTCAACAACATCACTTGCTACTGGAAGTGTGTCTGTATCCCCTGTGAAGTTCTTCATAGCCTTTGAAGCAGCCTTCATATCAAAGTTTGGTTTCACTTCTTCCTGAGCAGCAAAGTTCCCATCGTTGTCAAACATCTTATAGTCTACAAGAGATTTCCAATATCCGTCTGTTGATCCATCTTCTTGTAACGACCAGGATCCATCCCCATTGTCATGAAGGAAGTTATAGAACACAGGTCTGCGATGTAACTCTGCACACTTCTTAAGATAAAGTTCGGCATTCTCTTTTCCAGACTTGGTAGGATCCCAATACTTGAGTGCTTCATTGGTAGATGTAGCATACAGTTCCTCTGCCATCTCCTTTGTGATATAACCAGCCTTTGCTGCTTTATCTAACGCCATAGTAGAACCATCCGGAAGAATGTATCTTTCTGACTGATACTCCTGGAAGTCCTTATAATCTCCTAACCCAAGCTGTTCAAACTCGTCTGTTGACCATCCACTTCTATGGAAAGGTATTACCATATCGATTCTCGGATCCTTCCAAGCAGCGAGGATAGACTCTACATTAGCTCCTACTAAAATAGTCCCTACATTCTTGGAATACTTTCTCCTGAGAGCGAATGCTTTCTTATGATTGATACCTTCCTTATCGTCAAATACAAGTTTGCCTGTTTTAGGGTCTACCATACCAATGAGTGACAGATTGATCTTGATGCCTGTCGCACCAAAGATATCTGCAAACTCCGGCACCTTTGTGTATGCCTGAGATGTGAGTTTCATGGCAGCCATGTCCATGACTACCTGCATCATATCCAGCACATGAGGAACTTCAAAGTCTGAGAATGACTGTATTCTTAATCCACCTATCCTCTTAAGGTTTGCGATCCTCTGTGGTGATAACTTAAGAATTTCCCCTCTGTAGTCTGTGTGCAGAAGCGATACCTTTGGATTGGCACTTCCTCTTGTTCTCTGATATGCAAGATAACTCTCAAGTGCTTCTGGATGTTCTTTGAAGAGGCGATCTCTTCCATCTGTTGTGGTAACTTCATCAAGTGTCGGGATATAAGGATCCTCGTGATCCATATTCTTATAGCCTTTCCACTTCTCATATCCATTAAGCCATCTCTCTGCGAAGATACCTTCATTCTTCTTACGAGATTCTTCATAACAGATGCCACAAGGGACTTCGTATCCCATCTCATCCATTAATCTTCTTAACCTAATGGTATCTTCCGGAGTAAGAACATAATTCTTCATTCTCCTCATAATAGCATTATATGTTCCCTGATAAAGTCTTCTCTTAGCGCAAAGAGTAGATAGGTCAACGGTATTGTAATACTCGTCATTATCCTTTAATGCACTATGGCTTCTATCTGCAACATAATCAAGATCCATCTTGAGGATTTTAGCCGAAATACTGTCAAGGTTGTTGATCCAGCTTTCTATCTCTAAGCCACCATACCCTGCTTTCTTAAGAGCCTTTACAAGTTTAGTCTTATCTGTTTCAGACCATGAAGCTCTTGAATACTTAACTACAGATCCTCCTGGTGTAACATTTGCACCAAGTAGTTCTACATTATTCTTTATAGCTGTTGAGAATCTAATGTCGTTGATCTTTGAATTGAATCTTTCGGAAAGTGGTATTATATCCCCATTGTCATCTCTTGTAATGGTATTCCCACTCTTGATTTGATCTGGTTCAAAGACAATGTAATGAGTAGAACCGTACTCGTTTACTATTTGTTGGCTACCAGGTGTCGCTATTATTCCATCGTATCCAAGAATTCTTAAAGCTCTGTTTTCGATTCCCTCTCCATCGACACCGAACATAGCGAAATCCTTTATTTCGTCATGTAATTCTATCGCATCGAAACCATTGGGATATTCATCTTTTAACCAATCAAAGTTTTCACCTATGCCATCGAATTCTGAAATCTCTTCATCAGAGTACATCTCATGCATTGCCTGAGTTAATGCATCAGTTATTCTGTTAATATCAGCTTCAGTCTTGAACGAAGCACCGTTTTTGCCACCAACGATATAAGGGTTCTCTATCTTGAGATACGCTCCGATTACATACTCGCTGTCACCACTTCTTGACTTTGATCTATTTTCAAGGCTGAATTCATTAGCATATATATTGTAGGCTTCACCCATATCACTTGTAAGATAGAAACCTCTCCCCCAATATGCTGCTGAGTCTGTTCTCGATTTGTCGAAAACATAGAACTTATTAAGGGATCCGTGGTAGGCCTGAATTTTGTAGCCAGCTTTTTTAGCGGCTTTATCCACTAACGATTGAGCTTTCTTTCTATCGTTGTTCTGTAGAGCTTCAAAGTAGTCTCTGTCACGAACTGTGGAGTACCTTATATCATCCTTATTGCGATTAAATCTCTGGCTTAAAGGAATAACTTCACCATTATCATCGTAGGTTATGAGATCCGCTGATTTTATCTGATTAGGATGGAACACTATTGTGTGTTCTACATCTGTCATATCCCTTCCCTTAAGCTGGTTAAACTTTCTTCCGGCTTCTTTATCCTCTATAGCATCAAAGCCAAAGTTCTCAACTATAGCTCTTGCGAATTCGTGCGAACCATCGGGATACATTTCTCCAACATCGAGGGTAACCTCTCCACTTTTGTAGATCGCTTCTAAGATATCATCCCATGTAAGGTTCTCATACTCAAAGGATCTTTCCGCAATTGCTTGTACAATATCAACTAATGTAGGACAGTCTACGACATCATATCTATCCTCCATATCTGAATATGCGCCAAGCACAGCTCTGTCTACAGCCTCGTAGAAATGTTCACTTCTGTAATTGAGGAGATCTTCTTCATAATCCTCATCGGAATCATAGTCGTTTCTATCAACTAACGATTCGTCAAAGTCAGACATAATAACATCGTATATGTTAGTGCTATTTCTAAAGTCCCGAACATATGGGTTATCATATTTCAGATATACTTCGTATGTCCCAGGTTTCTGATTCAAGGCCTTCTTAGCAAGTTTATATGCCTGCTGTGGAGTTTCTACTTCTATTCCATTCCATTCTCCGTAATCAATAATCAAGTCGGATAAAGCATCAATCTTAATTTGATTATCAGCTCCTTTGATGCTCTTATAATTTAAGTTCGCATCTTTCTTGCTATTTGAGAAATAGAATCCTGCACCAGAATTGCCACCAACATGGGAATGATCCTTATCGAAAATAGTGAAACTTGCATTGAGGGATCCGTGGAATCTTTTACTTGGTCTGTAGCCTCCTTCCTTAGCTGCTCTCTCAACTAACTTCTTTAGTTTCTTCTTGTCGTTTGATTCAACAGCCTCTATATACTCTCTGTCGAGTGCTGTGGAGTACCTAATGTCAGGATCAGATGTAGGATTCTCATTGGATGTGAGTTTAATTTGATTAGGTTCTTTTGCTACTACTACATAGCCTTCCTCAGAATACTTACCTATGCGTACATTCTTAACGATAAAGCCATCATACTTTTCGTCAGCTAATGCTGTTTCAAGATATGCGTAATATCCATCACTCATATGTTTGCCATGTGCATCAATTATTAATGGATTCGTTAAATTTACATATGTCTCGTATGTTCTCTGGTTAACCTTGCGGACATATTCGGAGTCCTTACCAACAGGGACTCTTGACTCAAAAGCAATATCCCGAATTGACAATTCTTCACCAGGCCCTCTCATTTCATCATCTTCCGCAACAAAATATTGGAGAGATTCAAGAAGCTCTTCTTTTGTTAGTTGCCCATCTTCATGAAGTGCGGCTTCTCTGTCATATGCATATATAGCTCTTTCTATATCTTGGATAGTAAAATCATCAGGGTTATCAAGTATGTCTTGCCATGTTGAAATCTTTGAATGGCTAAGTTCATACTTGTTATAATCTTTAACTACTTCTTTTGTTAATTTACGGATCCTGTAATATTCATCTTCGTCTATTGCTTCATCGTCATACAGAGCATCTAACTCGTCCTCGTTAATGATATCCTCTATCCCAGGATGATCTTCTTTAAACTTCTCAAGATCTTCTTTCGTATCAAAACGCATTCCACCTGGAATTACATTTTGCATATAGTCTTCAGCAAATGCCCCTGCCTTAATGGGAATTCTTTGTTCTTTTTCGTTAGGATCATAGAGTTTATCTTCCCAATTCCCAGCATATCCATTTGCTGTTCTTCTTTTTGATGAGAAGAATATGCCTCTAAACGCACTCCCAACTTTAAATGTATTGAAACCAGCAGAAGCTGTCCCATGATACAGTACAAGCAGGTTACCATCTTCATCCCTAACTTTAGAGTCTTTAAAAAAGTCCTGTTGGCCTTTTGTAAGATTTCTGCCAAGACTATCCTTTGTTAATACTGTAGAGAATTTATTGTTGTATTCATCATAAGCCTTTTCATAAAGCTCATAATATGGCTGGAAGTTTCTCTCTGCTGTAACGACTTCGTAGTCTCTTGGTTTGAAACCTTGCTTAACTCTTCCATTCTTTTGATCAGTCCATGTTCTTGGTACAAGCAATACGGTTTCGCCTTTTCTGACACCATAACGTCTATCCGTTACAGTCATCCCAGGATAATAGACATCATCAACCCACTTGTGTTGATTAAGATAAGAGTCTATTTTTTCATCGTCCCATCCTTTTTCATCCCTAAAATAACTTCTTGGTGTCCCTTCACGATCAAGGGAATCGTTTATGCCAGCAGGCATAATATTCCCCATAAATCCACCGTCACCAACGAAACCATTTCTTTTGATGTTTTCAATCTGTTCTGCTATATTACCTCTTCCACGGAGATCAAGCTTGTGAGCTGAATAGAAACTATTGAACTGATGGTGAGTAAGTTTTTCATTGTTCTCCCACTTTTGCAGCATAGTAGAGAATTTAACTTCACCTTCCCCACCAAACTTATCTATAAGTTCTGCTCTGTTGCTTTCCTTTATGGGTACAAGATCCTTTATAGTTACCTTAGCATTGTTGTTGACAGGATCACGACCAAAGTCTTGAGAGGACAGAGTCATGCTCTTAACTTTGTCTTTGGTATATTTGGTATCTGTGTCTACTATAACAATTGGAACGGATTGTATGTGTCTCTCCCATAAAGCTCTCATTCGATGCCTACCCTCATGAGCCTGAACACTTGTACCATCCTTAGAGTATATGCGTAAGAACGGAGTCTGCGGTTCTTCAGCTAAGTCCTCTTCGATAAGAGGATATACATAAGGCTGAGGCATAAGATCATTCCATCTATCAAACTCTTCATCAGACAATGTTAATTTCAGGAAATCTCTTGGACTCATAAGTACAGCATAAGCCTGTGAGTAAGTAGGATTTGATGCACCATATTCTTTGATTAAACTGTCGATACGAGACTCGACCCATCTTGCATTGCCTTTGGAGTCTGTGGTGAAGAAGTCTCCTAAGACTGTGGAGAAATCTTCGTTCTTGACTTTAGCATTGTTTTGTGGTTTAATCTCATTAGAAGTACTACGCTTTGCGGCAGCCTTCTTGGCTGCATACCTAACCGAAAGGTTATTCGCGATCGTAGTATTTTCTTTTATATTTACAACATCATATAAGTATTTATTGCCATCCGAAGCATTCAATATTATAAGCTCCACATCATAGGCTTTTATATTCGTAACATCCCCTTTCGCATTTTTAACTGGGAATGCAAAGGATGTATCGTATCTATATACACCATATTTTGAATCTTTATTGGTGCTATGTTTAGTTTTCTCCCATCTTCTGTTTGTCGCTGTTTCAATAAGTAACCCTAAATCATCTGAGACTTTGCTTTTAGCCCTAAATAACTTTTGCTTGTTATTAAAAAGGTATTCGGCCTCTTTGCCTCTCGTGTATTCTGCAGGCAGATTCTTACCTATATAAACAGAACTCCCACTTTCGATAATGGTGTACACTTCCCCAATATGGTTGGCGATAATCGATGTTATCTTTCTCCTGTCCATGAGATCTTTTGTTTTAACCCCAGAGTTTTCAACATAAACTACTCTTTTGCCATCATTTGTTATGACAGATGAAAAGTTTATATCTACCTCAGGAGGAGCTTTATTTCCATTAGAAGTCTGATCTATCGTCTCCTTGATGGTATCTTTCAGTTTTGCAAACTTATTTCCCTGGAACATATATCCGAAGTTATCGAATACATTCATCTTGCCATTGAAGTCACAGAGCATTTCATCTGTGATCTCGTACTCAGACATATTAGTTCCTTCGTAAGCATCCTTATATGCTGTTAAGAAATCATTCCATGCCTTAAGACCAATCTTGTTCTGGATGTTCTGTATGAGTGCAGCTCTATACTCCTGGTTATCAAGTTTAGGATGCATTACCTCATGAAGCATTATCTGATCCGCTGTGAAGTTAGGATCATCTCCTCTAACATATACTTCACCATTTCTAACGAATCCTCTAACCGGAGATTCCTGATCACCGATCATATGTGAAATATAGTCACCATAATAAATGTTGACCTTAAGCCCAGCTTCTTTACCGATTTCAATAGCTCTGCTCTGCTTCTCTGTAAAGCCACCTTTGATAATGCTTACAGCACGATCAGTTCCATTCTGTATTCCAAGAGACTTAGCGCTTACTTGTTCTGCTTCAAATTCGTATTTGCTTGACTGATTGTCCCTCGGTCTAATTTGACGAATCGTCCTGCTTTGAGCTTCTCGTCCTGAACCTTGCGCCAGTTCTTGTACTGTTCCTTTGGTATTCTGACCATCATTCCGTTCGCTGCCTGATCCCAAATATACTCGCTCATCATATTCCTCCTGTGCTTCGTTTAAACCTAATCTATATGCGGCTTCTTTCTGTTGTGGTGAAAGAATTGCATCATACTTGCTATTGATCTCACCAATATCGACTCCGTCTCGTCCGGCATTCCTATAAGCTGTCATACCCTCAATATATTCTGGTACAGATTCTGTGCCGGAATACATTCCTTCAAAGACGGTTTTCTCTGCCCTGTTCAGAAGTCTTGTGAATTTGGACAGATTGTTTACATTCTGTTCTATCGTCTCCTGAGAAGCCACAGATTCGTTTATCAGAGGATTTGTGGCATTCTGCATAGAATTTATCGTTTCAGGGTTTGTGTCTGTTGTTGACGGTATTTCACCGTTGGCAAGGTTATGAATGCTTTCGATAGAACCATCGATGTTTGCTCCGGTAGTTTCGTTGATTAGTTCTATTGCCTGTGGTGAAGAGGATATAGTTTCAGCTTCTGTTTCGGATAAAGTTTCCTCATTAAGGAGTTTCTTCACAGCTCGTGCTGTTTCATATGTTGTGCCCTCTTCTGCACCACGAGACACAAGATCATCGTTTAATGATGACAGACTTGTATCACTATCAAATGCATCTATCTCTCTCTGGAGAATATTGACCTGAGACGCATTAATGTCTCTGCCACTATCCACCTGGTTCTGCATCTGCCTACCAAGAATGGATGCATTGGTAGACTCACCACTCATTTCAGCTGTAGCAACAGCTTTGTTGATAACATCCTGTGAGTGGATAGCACCATCTCTCATGGCCTGGCTTGTTTCCATCTTGGATGACACATGAGCAAAGGCTTCGCCTGCTCCAGGAATAGCACCCATTAATGCACCTACAAGGAAGTCGTATGCCATATCTTTAGCATTGAAACCTTGTACTTCCATCCCGGAAGCGTATTCAATTGCAGGCTGGACGAAATCTACGACTAACTCTTCAATGCCTTCTTCCAGTCCCTGACCACCTAATCTCGCAAGATTAGTTGCTATAGCCTGTCCTAAATCCGATTTAATAAAGTCATTGACTATTCTCGATGCTGCAGCTTTACTTTCAAGTTTATCAGCTATGCTGAAGGCTCCTTTACCGTATACTTTACTGAATGCACCTACAGAGTTAAAGATCCTTTCGGATAATCCTTCCGCAAGACCATTTAATGCACCATAAGTAAACTGTTGATCGGCATTAGCTCCAAGTTGTCTCGCCTCATAAGACGATGTACCACCTGCACGAAGTCCAAGTGTAAGAAGTGAAAAAGGTTTGAATGCTGCATCTTCAGCCATTTGGATAGCATTGGATCCTAAATCAACCGCAAGACTTCCTAACTTACCCGTACCCTCTTTTGCTTTTTCAAGATCATTAGCTCCGGATTCAATTAACTGATCTCCTCTTCTTATGATTCTCTGACTAAGACCATTAGGATCCAAATCATATACTCTATCTGCGGTAGTTGTGTCTATGCCTTGTTTAAGGTTAGGTCTGATCGAGCCTAACCTATCCTCTGCAGCTTGCCTGGACCTGAGATTATATGTCTGTTCTCCCTGATATTTCGCAGCATTATTGCTTCTTGCGGATACTTCAGCTTCCTGGAGAATAGTCCCTACTCCGGATATAAGACCACCTATCTCCTGTCTTGTAGCTCCTCTTGATACCTGGTTAAGTTTTCTTTCTGCGTTATTACGAGAATAATCCATATCAAACTGCGATACGTCATTCCTATTGTTCAGTTTGAGTCCATATTTATCTCTGAACGATGTAGTTATAGAAGGTCCTACTCCTCTATTATCACCTCTTGCTGAAGAGTTATAATGTCCAGTATAAGAAGTAGTCTTTCTATAATTGTTCTTAAATATGTTTTTAAGAGAAGAGGAACCAGAGGACTGTGTATCAGACCTCGTGGTTCCTATATTTGTTGTCGTATTCCCAGAACTTGACGAAGCCATTTCCTTAAGTTTCTGAACAGCATCGTTCTGTTCTTTCTTTTTCTTTTTTTCAAGTTCCTTGATCCGTAATGATGTGTTTAAAGGCATTTCGATCTCCTTTTATTTAGTCATCCCTATTACCTTAGTGTATTTATTCTTGTTTTTCGGGTCTAAATCAACACCATATGCTGCACTTTTGTCTACTCCAAGTGCTCCGGTTTTAGCAGCTCCAGTATTAAATGTAGAGTTGTGCTTGTTCACATCCGATATAAGCTGCCAAGATGGACTTGCTACTGTAGTAGGTGTAGTTGGTGTTTCTTTTTTTATTTTATCTCTATTACTCGATCCACCCGAGCCTCCAGACCCACCACTTGATCTACCC
>AUXO011035581.1_pt1 | contig 25498 bp, 18 predicted proteins | sample 768731 | NCBI WGS metagenome assembly AUXO01 (sample SAMN02715735, study PRJNA202380) | gut metagenome | biome: sheep rumen | host: Ovis aries | place: New Zealand: Palmerston North | reverse complement strand
CTTATAATTGAATCAGAAACATCAGACTTTTCTATATCTAATTCTTCATCTTCTGGTTCTTCAATTGGTATAAGATCAATGTTACTATTCATATCCATAACCAAGTTAGATAAAGTAATATAATTAGTACTATCTTTAGCTATTAATTGGCTATTTAAATCTATAGATATATTTTTTGTTGTTATAGATTGTCCTTGAGCAATTGTTTTCATTGATTTGTTAGCATTATAAACTTGAACAACTTTATTGTCTAAATACTCAAAGTAAACATAATTACCGAAATCAGTCAACTTATCTCCATCAGTTATTAAACAAATGTTTTCAGATAACAAAAGATATTTATTTTCACTTACTCTAATAAGCATTGTTCCAAAATTAATATCTTCACCATTATATGATGTAATGTAATAATTATTACCATTACTATTTATAATACTATTTTTATAGATATTATAATAAATTATTATTGGATTAGAAATTGTGTCTAAATCAATTCCTACCATATTATTTAATGCCAAATATGTTCCATTAGCATAATGAACAATATTTTCTGTGCTAATTGAAACATTTTTATCAGCTGTATCAAAAGTCACAGCATCTTTATATTTTTTATAAGAATATTTAGTACCATTTGTAAACGTATAAGTCTTAACCCCTGTGCTTTCTTTATCAAGTAAAATTGCAAAGCCATCACTCAAAAAATTTCTTGTTTCACCTATACTATTACTTATTGCATAGTAGATAAAACCTACTGCTGCAACTAGTAATAAAATGATAACTAATATTGATATTGGTTTAATAAAGTTTCTTTTTTCATCGTGTCTCATAATATTGTCTCTAACCTTCCTACAATATATTATCATTTATATAAATATATTACAATATTATATATGATTTAAAATTTCGCTTTCTAATTCTTTATTATTATCACCTACAATAAAGTAATAATAATCATCAGTTTTTACCTTGATTGTATTTTTATAATTATTTATTAATTTATCATTATTTGAACGATTTATAACTGCATCAATCATACCATTAATTAAAAAATAACTCTCATCAAATGATGTGCTATCCTCTCTTAAAACCATAATGAACATTGAATCAGGATATTCAGTTTCTTCAGTTTCTGAATTAATAGGCATTTCAGAAGTAAAGAATAAGCTATTAGGAATACTAAACGAATCAATTCCGAAAAGTTGTAATACATCAAATCGATCTATCTCATCTAAATCTTCAATATAGTTTTGAGTTCTTATATAGCTTTTTATATTTCCTAGTTGTTCTACACTAATAACAGTCTTATGTTTAGTAGGAATGATTAAAGCAATCACTCCTACTACTACTAAAACTGTGATTATTGAACAAATAATAATTTTTTTATTTAGTTTCATTATTTTTCCTTCTTTCAAATAATCTAATAAATATGCTTAAATTTATAAGAATAATAATTAACATAGTTATTAATATAGAATTTCTATTATTAAATAATTTACTATTAGTTTTATTATCATAACTACGTTTTAATGTAGCATTGCCTACTATTTTTTGATATTCATTTATCACATCGTCATCAGCTAATAAATTAGCTACACTATACACTTCATATTTGTTGCTAGATGATAATGATACTACATACTTATTATTGATAGACGAATTATTAACGATTGATGTATTTAAATAATTTCCATTTTCATCATATTCATCATCTGTAAAAATAAGATTAGTATAATCATCATATTTAGAATAGTATTGATCAACTATTTCATTATTAGCATTTTCTATGAAATCTATAACTTTAGATGTTTCCTTATATGAGTCATCATAAGTTGAAGATAGGTTAACATCAATAAATGAAGTTTTAAAGAATGATGTTAATGATACCACTGGGAATGATGAACTCCTATATAATACATTTCCATTAGTATAATCAAATACTACTACTGTTGCATTATCATATCTAACCATCATTATAGGATTATCACTTTCTGAATCACCTATTATTTCTATTATATTTGAATTTAAGAATTGATTAGGTAATTTAATGTTATTTTGAATAGAATAAATATTATTAGTTTTACTTAATACTATTTGATATTCTTTATTATTATAATAATTAAAGACGATATTATTCTTAATATAGTTATCATGGTTAAACATATATAAATAATTATTCTTAAATAATAATTGACCATCCCTAATAGTAACATTACCATCACTATCATATATTTTTGTAAATGTTAGATAAGTTTCAATAAATTTAGTATCAATCGTTGCAGTTGAAATAGGAATATCAAACGCTACAAATCCTTCTCTACGATAATAGTCTTGATACTCATTATCATTTATAACATATACTTTGTGATCACTACTTAAAGCAAGACCATCTTTTACATTAACTATATTATCGGCTATCTTTTCATCTTTTTCATATAATGATGAATCTTTAATATAGTAATACTTATTACCATATATGCTTAATGTATTAGATAACTCATCAGAACTATAAGTATGTTCATATGTTGAGAATGAATCTTTCAAGCGTATTGTTATATCATCATCATATTCATAATATAATGATAATATATTATCTTCTACATCAGTTGTATAAGTATTACCATGATAGTCATACTCGAATTTTAAATCTGGTGTATAATTAGTAAATTCAACATTAAGTGTATCAATACCACTTGAATATATCTTATATGAATCTTCATTTAATTCAACCATACTTAATGGACTATAAGATAATCTTCTAGCACCTAATAAAGAATTGTTTATAGAAGTAGTTCCAGGTAAAGGAATTAATTTTTGTTCTTTATATACTTCAGTATTTGTTGGTTGAATTAATTTAGGATATGAGTATCCTCCATTATCTTCATAGCTTGTAAGATTATAATAAACTTTCAAACTATCTCTATTTAAAGGAGTACCTAAATCATATAATTGTCTTACTTCTGAATCAGATAAAGCCACATTATAGTATTGGAAAGCTTTAATACGTCCAACATATCCTTGATATGTGTTAGGATTTGGTCTTGTTCCGATATATATATTGGAATTACCAGTACTAAGAATTTTATAATTCTTAATTGTGCCTATCTTTTTACCGTCTATGAATAATTTTAGTTCTGAACTATTCCATGAAATAGTTAACTGATAATCTCTATTATTTGATGTTACATATTGGAAGTTTTTATCACCATTATTAGTACTTAGATATATTCTACCCCATCTATATTTAAGGTAAATATATTTACCATTCGCATCAACTGCATAAAATAAATCAGATAATTCCTTTTGAACTGATATATCTAATAAGTTGAATGATATTGTAGCTTGATTAGCTATAGGCAATTGATTAATTTTAATATAACTATTATCACCATCGAATAAGAAACCATTCTTACCATAGTTATCTACTACAGCATTTCCTGTATATCCATTATTAGATAAATCTTCAACAGTGACATGCTTATCTTCGGATTTTAATGGTGAGTAATCCCAATAAGTTTCTCTAAAGTATAATACAGAACCATGAGATGATGAAGCAGCATTAGTTGAAAATGGTTTATTTGCCCATGTAACAACATCACGTATTTCATATTCATCTAATATCATTTGAGAGGAAGGAACGCCATAAGTATTATTAATCTCTGTAACCTTAACCGAATTAATATTATCTGAATTATAAATACCTACAGATATATCACAATCACGATATACATCAAAATTATATTTACCAATATAGCCATTCCATTCAGTAGTACGAGAGTAATAACTATTACTTCCAGTCAACTGTGAAACATAAGAACCATCAGGTCTATATATTGCTATGAAAGCTACATTAGTTTGAATATAGTTCGAATCAAATTCTATTATATATTTATGCCCAGCTTTTAATCTGATTTTTTCTGTATAAACAGCATTCATATTACTTGAGTTTGTCGTAGGAACTCCACTTGAAAGGTAACCTTTATAAAAAGTATCAACAGTAAACGTTCTATACACATCATTATCCTCTGTAATAAGATCACTAACCTTAGTACCATTTAAAGAGGTATCCTTATATATACCCATTCTACCCATTTTGAAGAATGATGTATTATGAGAGTCTCCAGTAAATAAACCAATGGAATCATCATTAGATGTTACATGTACATCCATATAGTTACTTGCATTTTGGTCTGGATAAACTAAATCAACATTTGAACGTCCTATTAAGCCACCAGCACTACTCTTAGCACCAACATTTACATCTTCGAGAGATAAATAATACATTTTCACTCCGCCGATTGATGTCTCACTATTTTTATTTGCATCATACCCTATTACTCCACCAGCAGATAAGTTAGCATTTACTGTGGTTCTAGAAATTATATTGTCATGATAATCTTCAAGAGTATCTACACCTGTTTCACCAATTAAACCACCAACGTTAACGTCACCAGTTACTGTAGTGTTATCAATATATGTATAAGCTAATGTACCTCTATTGATATATCCCATTACTCCACCAGTATCTCTTCCTAAAGAAGTAACAATACAATCTATTACAGCACTATTTTGTAATCCTGAAGAATCTCCAGCAGTATGTGAATATCCACCTAAACCTCCCAAGTATTTAGTTGTTGATGAAAGTCCAGTTATTTTTGAATTCTTAACTAAATAATAATTACTATATGATCTAGGTGAGGATTGCATACCTTCTTGTCTAGCTCCAAATATACCACCGATACGTTCACCAGAACCAGATATTCTACTATCATAAACTGATACATTTTCAAAAGGTCTATTAATTTTGAAAGCTACATATAGATAACCATAAACTCCTCCAACATACGATGTACCTGTTACATCTACATTAGTTACTTCAGCTTCATCTAGCCATCCTTTACCAATAATTCCACCAACATAATTTGTACCTTTTATGTTAGAATCACTGATTTTATATTTATTAAAATAACCTATAGAGTTTGTACTCATTTGAGAAAATATACCACCTATATATTGACTACCAATTATAGTCATATTTTTAGCTGTAATATTTTTATAGTTCTTTTCACCAGGACCTATATTAACTATAAATCCGGAAGTAAAATTAGCTCCTGAAACAGTTATACCATCCAATTTAATATTATTTACTTCTGCACCATTCATATTAGTAATTAATCCAGTATTACCACTATTATTATTCTTTTTACTAATATTAATATTATAGAAATCACAATTTTCTACATTACCATTAACAGTACCAATCAAACCATAATATTGAGTACCAGAAGTAGACTTATTATAAATAGTAATATTTCTAAAAGAAATATTTTTTAGTTCTGTATTTATACTTGATATTAACGATAAATTATAATCTTTAGAATTAAATACTATATCTATACCCTTAAGAGTGTAATTATGATCATCACTATCTGTTACTAGCCTATTAAATACAACACCTGATTGTACTGTCTTACCAGTAAAATCAATATCGTTAGCTAAAATATAGTTTTCGTAATCAGTAGTACTTATATTATTCCAATCTTCTACTGTAGATAAGTACTTATAGAATGAAGCTTCTATTTTTCTTTCTTTATATGATTTTTGTTCTTCACCATTATTATCTACATAATTAATACCAGTTATTTGATAACTATCGTAGAACTTTTCAGGAGTAGCTCTTAATTGTAAAGTTGTCTTTCCTTCATTAGTAAAGATTGCTTCAGTACTCACATTTAATCCAGAAATATCAACAGACTTAACATCATAATTGTTTGGATTATCTAAAGTCATAACTATAAATAAATAATCAGGATTTTTTGTTGTAGACAATGATTCTATCGGCAAGATATCTATAGGAATTTCATTATCAATTTGATTTGGCAAATACTCTTGTCTATCTGAGTAATATAGTTTTGGTAATTGATTATAATTTACATTTAAATCATAATTACCATTACTTAATACTTCTCCAATTAGATTTTCGCTATATAGTTTATCCTTAGTAACTAAAGTTTCACCATGAGATATATAAGCATTTGGATCATATTCCCCATCTACATAAGAATCTTTTAAAGCATAGTTTGAAGCAGAAACACCATCATTAGGTAATATTTTACCAAATGATAAACCTGAGTTCTTTCCATATACATTACCAACGTATAAATTGCTATCAACATCTTCAATATAATTATTATTAAAGTTACCTGCGATACCACCATATAAATTACCACCAGAAGAAATATTTACAGCAGAATAGCAGTTTTTAATTCTACCAGCATAACTTCCAGCAATACCACCAGTATTAATACCATTAGATGAAATATTACCAATTGCATATACATCAAGGATATTACCAGATGCAGTATTATCACCACCAAGAATTAGTCCAATACCCGAAACTGATAAAGTATTATCTGCAGTAATATTAACATTTCTAGCATACGAATTTCTTATAGTTAAACCGGAACCAGTTCCATTAAATGAACCAGCATAAAGATTTGTTGCTTTAGCTGTAACAATAATATTAACATCAACTATACTACTATTTTGAATAGTTGAGTATGAAGCATAACCTGACATTATACCTAAATTATTAGTTGATTTATTCTCACGAGCACTTCCGCATTCTATTTTTCCACCTTTTATATGAACGTTATCTACTAAACTTTGTTTTTGAATAGTACCAATTAGTAAACCAACATTATCTTGATTCATTGTATTAGTAATATTTTCTACATATAAATTTTTAATAGTACCACTTAAATAAGATATCAAACCACTATTGCCCATATTATCCATATATATATTTTTTATAGTATGTCCATTACCATTAAGAGTGCCATAGAAATAAGATATATTATAGTTCTTACTTTCACCTAAGAAATCAATATCAGCCATTAATATATAATTCTCATTATTACTATTATTAATATTAATCCAATCTTTTGTATTATATATTTCTCTATAGAAATCTACATTAATTGTTTTTTCATTATCTAAATATGTTTTTTCGTAAGTATATCCTAAGTAATCCATAGAGCTAACTTTTCTTACAGTATAGTTAGATACATAGATAGAAGGATTTAACATCTTTAGTTTTAACCTTGTAACACCATTTTCAAATTCTGATGAAATTATTTCAGTATCAACATTAGCAATATCAATTTTAGTAATAGTATTACCATATGGATTTAATACTTCTACATCAAGAGTAGCTTCGTTATTTTTCTTATCTACTACCTTAGTAGAAACAATATCAACAATAGTATCTTCAGCTATTTTAGGTAATTCAACATATTCTTGTTTAGGCATTATTTCAGATGTATATACAACATGTGGATAGTAACCATATGTAACTGTATTTTGATAATCAAAATTATCATTTAAAACAGACTTTTGAAATTCAACATTTGTTAAAGACGTAGGAGTTAACTTTAATTGACCAGCCATATTATAAATATAATCAGATACATAATATACATTTTTTATTTCACCAGCACTAGTTAAATAAGCTGTAATTGGACCATTATTAGGCATTTGTTGATTTGTGTCACCAACTACATATGCATTTTCAATTAATCCATATGACCTACCTGCAACTAATCCGCCTAAATCTTTAGCATAGTTATTTGGGAAATGAATTGAATTTAATACATAAACATTACGAATTTTTCCACTATCTCTATTTTCCATACAAATAGGACTTAATAGTTTTTCCGATGTTGCTTCTAGTGGAGAATATATGTCTTTACCATATGAGTAACCATTTTCAACAACACCATAATTAATCATTGCTAGTAATGTCGTATTTGTGAAATAATCAAGGTCATCTTCAACATCAATAACGAAGTTCCTTACAACTGCACCAAAACGATTATATTCAACTAATCCACCAAGATTGGCAATACCTAAAACCTCATCATTATCTTTTTTAGCTATTACTTTTACGTTTTCGATTGTCCCATAATTACTTTGTACAAAACCTCTACTCCAACTGAATCTTTCAGTTGCATCATAATGTAATTCTAAAACTAAATTTTTGATTACTCCTGATTTTCCAATTGTACCAATTCTTTGAATGTTATGAGTTGTTCCTGTTGTAAAATCAGTATTTATTATTGCTTTATGACCATCAAAATCTATTTCACCAGTAAAGATTGCTTTACCTCTTCCAACTACTAGATCATTAAATCTTCTAAAATCTATATCATTTAATACAATATAATGACCTTTAGGCTGAATTCTACTAAAAGCATATTTATCTTCAACACCTATAACTTCATGTGATGTATCCAGTGCAATATTACCTAAATAGTAATATCTATCTCGAATTTTAACTGCAAGCTTTATTACATATCTTCTATATTGATCTAAATCTAATAACTTGATCATTTCACCATTAGCCATATCATCATATTCAAATTCTTTAATATAATTATCTTGACTATCAAATACTCGAATATAGTACTTACCATCAGCTATTTCATTTTTTAAATCAGTTACATTAACTTTTACTCTAGTTATATAATTAAACTTAAAATCTTGTGGTTTTTTGTCATTTATTTTTTGAGGTATTTTATATACCCTTAAATTAACATCATATTTGCTAAAATCACCGGTAAAGCTTACATAAGCAATACAATCATTAGGAACTAATATCGATGAATGAGATCTAATCGAATTATTTGTTAAATATATTTTATTATTAGATTTATTAACAAAAAGAATTGTTGCATTAACATCGTCTGTTGTATATTTACTAAAATCAAATCTATAAAAATAACCACCTTGTAACTCGATTCCTTGATCTGTTCTAACTGTATCATTAGCATCTGCTTTTGTTAAAGTTCCACCAGTATAACCATTATATTTTCCCGGCTCAATCTTAATATTAGAAGTATCAATTTCCTCTTTGTCCTTAGATACATATGCTATCATATCTTTTACTAAATATTCTGATAACATATTAGTAGCTTCACCTTTTAATAGAAAACCAGCATAAGCACAGTTATTAGTATTATAGTAATTATTATTTGGAGTGATAGAATATCTATCTCCAGTTAATTGACTTGCTCCAACAACAAATGTAAATTCATATGATGTCCATTCATCTGTACTAGGATGTAATTCTATTGCATGAGATGCTCCAGAATCAGCTGACCATGCTGTCATATATTTAGAGAAAAATACTTGTTCTCCATTAGTTTGAATAGCTTTTATCTTAAATTTAATTGTTACTGTTTCACCTAAATAATCAGTAAAATCATAATAATAAGATGAATCACCAGTTTTTCTAAAGATATGCATGTTACCTTCTGAGTCATACTCTTTAGGAATTGTATTACTATAAACACTTTCTATCCACTTAGTTTCAGATTCAAAATCTAATATATTTTCACTTGTTGGTTCTCTTTTTGCAGATAATAATTTGATACTTCCAGATATTCCATCTGATGTTACGAAAGTGATAGTTTCGAAAACTTTATTTGATTGATATGTACTTGTCTCATCTGTATCATTATATTCATTTGCAATAAAGTATAAATAGTATTTTTTATTTACTTCTAAACCATCATAATTAATTCTTATATAATCACTAGTATTTGTATCTATTGTTCTAGCATCAACTAATTTATCAGTTGAATCTCTAAATTCTAATCTTACAGTACCGTCAATTATAACTTTATCAATATCATTAATCTTTAAATCAAAGTCTATCATTGAGCTAGATGTAAATTGATTAATTATTGATATTTCTGGTGTTTTCTTTTTTGTTTTAAACGTCTTATAACTATATACACAATCTAAATCATAGTATGAAGATCCTTGTTTAACAGTAGATATAAGATTAACTTCATACTCAGTTGAAGAATTTAGGTTATCAAAATCAATATCAATCAATTCATAATCCATTAATTTATTTACTTGTTCTTCAGTTAAAATAGTTTCTTTAACTAATTCACCTTCAAGTTTGATTTGAATTTTAAATCCGGTTAGTAATCTTACAAGTCTACTATCTGTTTTATTTTCATTGATAGCCAACGTTAAACTATTAGATTTATCTGTAAGTTCTTTTTCACTAATAGAAATATTTAAAAATCCAAGTGATGTAATTGGTAAAGAAGAAAAGTCGACTTCAGACAAAATATTATTTTTAGTAATTCCTTTTCCATTTTCAACATCAAAATCCGCAAATATTCTTAAAGTAAATATTGCCTCAGGATCAAGTTCATGCAATACCAATTGATTATCTTTTTGTTCTAATTTTCCACTTTTGACAACATTTGAAGAAGAATCTAACACGCTATATCCATAATTGAACATTTCAATATTATCTTTATTCTTTAATGATATATCAAATGTAACTGAAGTTGCATCCATGGATGATATTTTTGCTACTACAGTAGGACTTTCTTTACATGTTCTAGTTGATTGAGCATTATTGGTTATATATATTTCATTTCCAGAAATATCATAAAATTTAATAGTATAATCATATTCTTTATTAGATTCTAATATTTCATTTGAATATACTTTATCTATTGTTAATCCCTCTTTAAGAGCATTAACAATAGTAATTTTATCCATTTGATGCTTTACGCCATCTATCTCTATTACTCCACGATTTATACCATTTATAGCGTCATTTTTAATATCACTTGTAATTTTCAAATTTCTTATTTCAATCTTATTTGAATATATATCACCATTTTCAAAATCTATGGTAATTGGATCAAGTGTATCTATATCTAACGTACTTATTTCTTGTTCAAAGAAAGTAACTTCATAAGATGTAGTTAAGTCTTCCGCTAAATAAATATATGTACCTACAACTTTATACATTGTATTTGGTAATAAACCAGATATAGTAAAATCTGATGTAGAAGATAATCCTTTTCTAGAATATATCTTACCATTTGTATATATTGTATAGGTAGGTCGACCAATAATAACATTAGCTGGGTCTTCTATTTTAATACTTCCATTTAAAGTATATACGTTTGGAGTTAAATCTGAACTAGTAACTGTAGGTTTAACATAGTTGTTTTTTTGGCCTTTATTATGTTTTTCAATTACTTGTTCTATAACCTCTTCTTCTGTTTCTACTACTTTTTCAGGCTCATCATTATTTACTGGTGGTTCTTCTTTATTAAATGAAATATCACTTATAGAACTAATTAATGTTGAGTATTTGAATGTATAGTTTTCTCCATTAGCTACATATAAAAATGATATATGATCTCCTTCATCTATATCTATACTGTGTGCATAAAACTTATCATTTTCTCTTTGAAAATACTCTACCTTATTTTTCTTAAATGCAATGAAACTATTAACTGGAATTTCACATTCTGATGTCATAGTTTTAATCTGAATGTCATATAAATTTATAAATACACTGTTACTATAACCTAACAACAAATAATTATTGGTATCTACTATATCTAATGTATTATAATCATATGCTTTACCATAAGAATATACAGAATTAACATATGATGACAAACTGTATAAATCACTTGTTATTAAAGTTGAATTTTCATTTGTATTTAATATAGCAAGGCCATCATTTAAAAAGTATGGATAATTTATAGAAACTTTAACGTCATCTTCAGTAATATAATTGTTTGTTAAAGTCTTATATACATAATTATTAGCTTCTAAAGTTACTGTATCTACAGTAGTATTATTATCTAAATCATTACTTGATAATTTATCTATTAATGATGAATCTCCTATTAAATATCCTTTATATTGAGTATGCATCACTACATTAGAATGATCAAAGTACTTTGTTATTACAAAATAACCAACAATAAGCAAAAAAAGTATTAATATAGGAAAGAGATTTATAATAACTTTATAGCCGTATAATTTTTTCTTGTTGTTAACTAAATTATTATGTTTTCTTTTATACATATTAATACTTCCTTTTCTTATTGATTTTGTATTGAAGTTAACGCATCTATATTTTTATTTAAAAGACTAAAATCTTTCTCGTTATAATTAACCATATCTGTTGTTAAATTAATAACTAAAGAATCTACATAAGCGATAACATCATCTTTTGTTTTTTCAATTATAATATATTTATCATTTTGTCTATCATATATTTCAACTTGATCACGATAACAAGCAATAACATATGATAAAGGAGTTAACTCATAAGTTATTCCATCAACTACTACTTTAGTCTCATATGGAAAAAAATATAAATCATTACCATCATATAAGAATCCTTTATCTATATATATATTTTTGTTGTTATTCTTTAAATAAACTTGAGTACCAGTATTTGCTACATCATATGATAATTCAGCAAAATATGTTGTTTTCAATTTCTTCTTATTGTTTAAATATAATCCCATATTTTGAGGTAATATAACACTTGTTGTATCTTCAGAATAATATATTGGAATTGAATTAGTTTGAATAGTATCATCATTTGAAGTTTCGATATTAGTTATATTACCATCTCTAACTAATGTTACTTTACCAGTATATTCATATTTAATATTAGTGTAATATGAATATAAACTAGATTCTTTTGTATCATATTCTACTCTATTTAATGATTTATAATATCTAGTTATAAAATAAATAGCAAAGAATATAAGGACTAAAGTAATAACAATTAAAGTAGTAATTATAACTACATTCTTTTTATTTTTTAGTTTAAAAAATTTAGTTTTCATCTTTGGTCACCAGTCTTTTTTTACGTTTTTGAAGTGTTATCATTATTTTAAAATTAAAAGCTAGAAATGTATAAGCTAAGCTTAAAATAATAAATATTATCTTCAATGTATTTATACCTAAGCTATATTGAATAATACTTAAATATAAATTAATTTTATATAGTATATTTAGAGATGCTACAGTAATAACAGCACTTGTCAAATCCAATACTATTATTTTAATATTTAAAGAAAATATTATTGATATCAATAAGTTTATTAATATCAGATATATTCCAAACGATGTCGCATCACTTAATGTAATAGTAAAATATACAACATATAATAAATTTAATATAGCTGAAGCGTAAATAATAATGTCTATGATACTTAGATTAATTAACAAAGAATAGTAATTTTTAAATTTAATATTATATTTTTTAGTAATTTTATTACTAAAGAATGATAGTATTACTACTCCAACTATTAATAAAATAAATAATGAAACAATAGAATTCTTATATTCAAATAAATTCATTATTACTCACTCTTTTCCGATAAAGTTGGATTAACGCAACATCTAAATAACATCTTTTCTACATCTTTAATATGAAATGGTTTAAATAAGTATCCATCAAACCCATTTATCTTATATATAACATCCATACCTTCTTTAGCTTCAGAAGTTAATGCTAATATTGGAGTATTCATATCAGGATATAAACTTCTTATTTGTTTCAAGGTATCTAACCCTGACAAATCAGGCATGACTTCATCTAACATTATTAAATCAAAGTGTTTTCCTTCACTTAATAATTCTAAGCAACTATTACCACCATTAGATAAGGTAACATTTGCATTATACTTAGATAGTATATTATTAGCTAATCTAAGGTTAATTTTTGCATCATCAACAACTAATATATTTTTACCTGTTAAATCCAAAACAAAATTATAATCTATTTTTTCTTTATGATACTTCTTAATAATTAGATTAAACACATTATGGCTCATAGAATAAAAACCACTTATGTTTTCAAAACTAATAGTTGAGTCTGATTCTATATAGCAAGATCCATCTAATTCGCCAACAACTGGCCAATAATCTTTCATTATTGTTAAATTAGTACTTCTACTTTTAATTCTTATTATCTTAACGTCATTATATGTATTTATAATAGTATTTGGCTCTAAAACATTTACGACTATATTATCATTATTACTTGTTTCCATAGCTACCTATATATAAGAATTTACTTTCATCGACGTCATCATATTTACCGTTCAATATTCCTTCAACATCATCAAGAACATCTGATATATTAACTAATTGTCCAGGAATTTGTGTATATTGTTCAGCAGCAAACATTGGTTGAGAGAAGTAATTTCTAAGTTTTCTTGATCTATAGAATATTAATTTGTCGTCTTCACTTAATTCTTCTATACCTAATACTACTATTATTTCTTCTAGCTCTTTATATCTAGTTAAATATGCTTTTGCTTTTTCAATCAAATCAAAGTGTCTTTGACCAATAACATCAGGATCAACTAAGGTACTTGTAGTTCTAAAAACATTAACTGCAGGATTAATTCCTTTTTCTGCTACTGATCTGTCTAATACTATTTGACCGTCTAAATGGCTAGAAATAGTTTGAACAGATTCATCTGTATAATCATCAGCAGGAATATATATAGCTTGGAATGATGTAATAGAACCTTTATCAGTTGAATTAATTCTTTCTTCCACTTCTGATACATCAGAACTCATTGTTGTTGGATATCCATTTTCAATAGGATATTTACCTAATTCAGCTGATATTTCTGATTGTGCTTGAACATATCTATAGATATTATCTATAAAAAGTAAAACATCTTGTTTCTTTTCATCTCTTAAGTATTCTGCCATGGTTAAACCAGAGAAAACAGCTTTACTTCTTGATGTAGCATTATCACCCATTTGGCCAAATACTACACCAATCTTATCCATTAAATTAGATTCGATCATCTCATCATATAATTCTTTACCTTCTCTTGATCTTTCACCTACACCAATGAAAATAGAATTAGACTTAAACTTTTTAAATACATTATTCATTAATTCTTTTATTAGTACAGTTTTACCAACACCTGCACCACCAAGAAGTCCTAACTTAGAGCCTTTTTGTACAGGAGCAAAAAAATCTATTACCTTAATTCCAGTCCATAAAATATCACTATTAATATTTAACTCAGATAATGACACATTACGTTCATATACATCTTTAATATTAATAGGCTCTTGTAAAGCACCATTTAATGTATTTCCATATGAATCAAATACTTTACCCAATATTTGATTTGTATATGGAACAGATAACCTCTTGTCAGCTTTTTTTACTTTTATACCTCTTTTTAAACCTATAACAGATTCAAAAGAAATAGCTTTAGCCTTATTATTATTAATTTCAACAATTTCAAATAAATATTCTTTGTTTTTATAGTTAGCAACTAGTATATCTCTTATATATAAAGTGCTTTCACGATTTATTAGAATAGAAACACTCAAATCTGATATTTCGTTTATTATTCCATCCATATTATTTTCCCTCCAAATTATTGGCTCTTTTACGATTGTTTAATTCAACTATTTGCTTAGTTACTTTTGCTTTCTTTTCTTTTCTTTCTACTCTTGCTTTCTTTTCCTCTTGTTCATCTATCTTCTTTAAAGATTCATTAGTAAACTTTTGTCTACCGACATTTTCTGAAGCCCAACTTAAAGCTTCAGCAATTTCTATTTCACTTGTTACATATATTGCTACTAAGTTCCATAAAATGTAATTAATATCACCTTCAATATAATAATCATCTGTGTTTTCACCGATTCCATCATACGATAAAGACGAAAAATCAAAAGGCAATATTTGTTTTTTTACTATACGTTGTTCATTAAAGTTGTAATAATGGCTATATATCAAATTTATTCTAGAGTAATCTTGATTTAATAGCCCATTTAACACAAATATAAATAGATTATTATAACTATTAAAATAGTCTTCCTTGCCAATTTTCATGACAATATTAGGAACATCTATATATATTTTTTTACCAATCAATATCTTATCATTTTTGTCATCATCAAGTTTTATATTTTTAATAACGTCAGAATTAAAGGCAGCGCAAAAACCCAAGTCACTGCCTATATAAATGTTTAATTCCTTATTAGTTTCAATAAAATTTAGATTTTTTTGTTCTTTAGTAAAATTTCTGTTAGAAATTATAGAAACAATTATTTTACTTAAAGTTTCTTCATATACTTTAGCATTTTCAACTCTTTTTCTTGCTTTATTTACTCTTAATAAAGAGTGAAAATTCATTACTTTAACTACGTTTTGTATCTTCATTTGTTTCCTTATTACTTATAGATATTGTAGGTTTGTTTATCACATTTGTTGTTACAGAAACATTATTATTCTTTTCTTCTTGTTTAACTCCTTCGTCCATCTTTTGAATAGGTGTTGGAATTGCACTTGAAGTAGCAACATTAACTATATTTTGTTTGATTTTTGGTACATCGGTAGTAACATTACCATCTTTTCTTTCATTAACAGTATTTATATTAGTCGAATTAGAACTTACAGGTTTTGTAATTGTGTTTAACATTTGGATTTTGTTTTTTGTATCAGCATCTAAAATAAAATCAAACATGTTAATCATTTTATCAACAGCTAATGGTGAAAATTTAGGTTGTTTAAATAGATTTAGTAGTTTATTTCCTGTTTTAATTTTTATTTTTAAATCCTCTGTCATTTGGTCTTCATTAACTAATTGATAAACGCTGGCCGATTCCAAGTAACTTAATAATTCTCTTCTAACTTTTGAGCCTAATATTTTCATTGCTTCATTTTGAACAGCTCCACCAAGTCTAGATACACTTAAGCCATAGTTAACAGCTGGCTTTTGTCCCTTTTGGAATTGCTTTTCCGATAAAACAATTTGTCCGTCAGTTATAGAAATAATATTTGTAGAAATATAATCAGTAATATCTCCACCTTTTGTTTCAACAATTGGTAGAACAGTTATTGAACCACCATTTTTATGTTGACATCCTTTTTCAAGCAATCTCGAATGAGTATAAAATATATCGGCAGGATAAGCATCACGCGCAGTATTCTTTTCAGATATTAAAGCGATTTCTCTAGCAGCATCTGCATGTTTCTTTAAATCATCAAATACTACTAATACATCTTTACCTTGAGCTAAATACTCTTGAGCTATAGACATAGCAATAAAAGGAGTAAGTTTCATAATTGGTGCTGGTTCATCATTGAAAACAGAAACAATAAGTGTATAAGAGTTAGCGCCTTTTTTCACTAAATTAGAATATATATTCTTTAATTCTTTTTTAGTTTTACCAATTGATACATAGATACAAATAACATTTTTATCTTTTTGATTAGCTATTGTATCAAGTGCTATTTGAGTTTTACCAGTTTTCTTATCACCAATAATTAATTGTCTTTGTCCTCTACCGATTGGAAACATCATATCAATAGCAGCTATACCTGTTTCAAGTGGTCTATTAACACTAGTTCTATCCATAATAGGAATATTTGGAGTTTCTACTTTAATTTGTCTAGAATTTAAGACTTTTTTTCCAGTCATTCTATCATACCCAAAAGGATCTATAATTAATCCTAAAGAAGATTCCGAAAAACTAGTAGTAAACTCTTCTCCAGTAGCTATCGCTAAATCTCCAACCTTTATTTCATTATTAGTTTTTACTAAAGCTATTGTAACTGAATTCGAAGATATTTTATCAACATATCCAATGTTTTCTTCATTATTTATCATTACTTTTTCAAAGTAACTTACTTCACCTATTCCAGTTACTTCAATGATAAATTCATTTACTCTTACTACCTTTCCAGTACTATATAAATTTTTTCCTTGTATTATATCGTCAAGTTTTTTTGATATTTGACTTTCTGAATTTCCATTCATTTTTATTCACCCTTACTAAATGCTGTAGTCATAAATAATTCCCTTGTGGACAATGCGTATTCCCTCAGTAATGTGCTTATCATATTTAGTTCTAACAAACTCATTTAAACCATCATAATTTTCATTTTTATTACCTACATATACGTACACATAATTATCATGTATAGATAAATAATTATCTAAACGATTGATAAATTTTTCTATTTTAAATTTTTTACCAATATATTCACTTACAATCTCATATTCTTCAGGAGTAAGTAACTCTTGAATCAATTCTAATTGTGTTTTGTTATCAAAAGATGAAAGCTTAAATATAACATCATATGTGAAATAACTTCTAACCCTATATAACGTATCATAGTTCACTTCTTTAACAGGTTTGTGTTCCTCAATAAATTGTAATATTTTTGCTTTTCTATCAAAATTTAAACTTTTTTTGATATCTTTATACTTTTGTATAACATCATCGTCTTCAAAGTCTATGTTATTAACTACAACAGAATTATTAGATACATCATTTGTGTTGCCACTTATTTCTGTGTTTTCTATTTCCTCTTCTATCCTTTTTAATTCTACACTTTTCTTATATATTTCTTCGTTTAATTCGGTTGTCTTTTTTTCTCTTTCTTCAACCAAATAATCAAACTCTTTCAAGTTACCTACAAAAATCTTTTTTAGTAATAAATTAATCTTTTTTGTTGTAACATACAAAATAAAAGCAATTATTACAAGAAAAATTGCTTCTACTAAAATAATAACTATAGTTTCATTCATATTATTAAGCTATGAAAGGATTAAAGAATAATAACAAGAAACAAAAAGCAAACATTATAAAAACAAATATAGTAGATATAATAATCAACAACATCATTGAACTTACTATCTCATTTTTAACTTCAGGATTACGACCAACAGATTCTGCAATTTTTGAACCTAAAAGCCCGATGCCTATTCCAAATCCCAAAAGGGATAACCCCATAATCAAACCTACTGATGTTAGGGTAGATGCTAATACATTTTCCATATTGTACACTCCTTATTGTATTCAACATATTGTATTATATCACAAGGATTGTATTTAAAAAAGATTTTTTAACAAAAATATGGTATATATTTCTAAAAAAAAGTTAATCTGCGCGGCCACAATTATACTCAATTAATACTAATAAAAACAGGTAGCAATTACCTGTTTTATTTTACTGTTTTTTTAAGGCATAATAGACTTTTTCAACTATTTGTGATTTATTAAAAGGTTTTGCTATATAATCTATAAAGCCTTCTAATAAGTACTTTTCTTTTGCACCTACAATTGCATCTGCAGTTAATGCGATTGTTGGAATTTTAAAATTACTATTTTCTTTTAATTTGGATAATGTGCTTTCTCCACTTAAGTTTGGCATCATTATATCCAGTAGCAATAAATCGTATTCATCACCAGTCTTAATTTTATCAAGACATTCATATCCACTTTTACATGAATCAATAATGAAACCGAAATCTTTTAGTGCCTGCATAGTAACTTTAATATTCAATTGATTATCGTCTACAATAAGTATCTTCTTTCCTTCAAATATACTTACATCAATTCCATCTTTATTAGCATTGTCATAATTTTTAAATACTTCTTCACTATCATGTAGTTCTTTATCAGTAATTTCAGATGATTTTGTAACCACTATCTCACTACTATCAGAAGATTCACTAACATCTAGCATTAAGCTGATTTTCTGTGGTATTTGTACAATGAATACTGATCCTTTTCCTAATTGAGATTGAACATTGATATTTCCACCCATAAGTTCAATTAATCCTTTAGTGATGGCAAGACCAAGTCCAGCACCATCAGTACTATCAGTTGGTTCGTCATCAAGTTTCTCAAATTTTGTAAATAATTTATTCATATTTTCGACTGCTATACCTCTTCCAGTATCAGCAACACGTATGATCAAATCACAAATATTATCCCTTTTAATACATTTTGCAGTTAAACTAACTTCGCCTTCATCTGTATAATTAATTGCATTAGATAACAAATTATTTATTATTGTTTTTATATGTTCCTTATCACCAATAAGTTCAAATGGTATATCCGGAGCTATACTAGATACAATTTTAATATTTTTATTACCTATTTTATTAGTTGCCACGCTTATAAGTTCATCTACTACTTTACTAAAATTATATTTAACATTTGTTACAACCATTTGCTTAGTTTCAATTTTATTTATATCAAGAATATTTCCTACTATTCCTTGCATAGTTTTAGAAGCTGATAGTATGTAATTAACATCTTCTAGTACTTCTTTATTATTATGATCTATTATTTGTTGCAAATCTTCGCTAAAGCCAATTATTGTATTTAATGGAGTTCTTATTTCACGAGACATACTAGTAATAAAATCTGATTTAGATCTACTAGCTCTCTCAGCATCATTTTTCATTATTTCCATTTTTTTAACCATTTTAATATCTGGATTTTCAACAAATATATAAATAATTAAAGTAATTAATGATAATACATTAGAATTTAAATTAATTAAAGGATCATTCTTTTTTAATATCACTAATAAAGCTAATAATACAATTAGAATTATAATTGGAATATACTTACTAGAATCCATCTTTTTTATATTCATTAAAATTGCAATAATCATAAAAAGTATTGATACTGCAATACCTATTAATAATGCATATAAAGATAATCCATATGGGTATAAAAATAATGTAGTTTTATCAAAATATATTTCCATAGGTAGAACTATTATTGCTATTACTATAGCAATTTCTATTAAAGCGCAAATAACTTTAAAGATTCTATTCATTTTATTCTTTTCATCAATAGACGATATAGTACTTTCATAATGGTATAAAACAAAAAACCAACCAATATATGTAACAAACAAGAATTTATTAATTATTTCATATAACAACCTATTTGTTTCAATATCTATAAAATGAGTAATAAAAAACATTAAAAAAGTTGTAATAGATTCGCAGAAACCAATAAGTATAAGCTTTGAAAAGATATCAGTTTGCTTATCATTAGTATTTTTTTTGAAAAAGAATATAGTTAATATCACAACCATAACTGTTAACGAGCATAATGGAAAAAACAAGTTAGTAAAATTCGATAACATATAATTAACACCTCAACATTAATCATTATAACAAAAGTAGGTATAAAAATATACCTACTATTTATCCAACACAATATATTTACATATTAAAGTGTCCATATAATTATTTTACAAATGCAGTAATTGGTCCTCTTTCATTTTTATATTCATCAACTACATGATATCCATTCTTTAAGATATTACGTATCGAATAAATATTATTTGAGTGAGCTTTAGTAAACATGTGTGTTTTACCTATGCTTTCTACATATTTATCTAATACTTCTAACATAGCTGTTTGTAAGCCATTTCCTACATATTCTTTTCTTACCATGATTGGTCCTAGACTACCAGTTATAGATTCATCATATTCAACATTATGTTTTCTTAATGATTTATTAGATGTAGGTATATAGAATACTGAACATACAGGTGTTTCATGATCATAATACATCCATATCTTACCACCTATACCAAGTATTTCTTTAATCTCATCTAAAGTAAATGTACCTAACCATTCAGGATGTTCCATATTATCTCTTACATATTTATATAGATATAAATATTCATCTAAATCTACATTTTCACTTACTTCTCTTAATTCACTTAGTTTCATATCTATCACCAGTTTCATTATAACATAATTATATAATAAAAAAAGATGTAAAAATATTACATCTTTTTTGTTAATCTAGGATCATTAGGATAGTTTATAAATGCATCAATAGTGGAACAAGTTTGAACTGGATTTTGACAATAAGCAAAATGGTTTCCATTTTGTTCAATAAGTGCTACGTCTACTCCTGCTTTTTGCATATCATCAATAGCTTTTGCAGTTAGTTTTGGATCTACAGCTTCATCTAATTTACCAGATAAAAATATTGTCGGTACTTCTATTTTCTTTGCATCTTCTAGTAAATCTTCATTTACTACTTTTACCATAGTTTGTCTCATTACAGGAGAAGCATTATTATAATCTGCTGATCCCCATTTTTTTCTGAAGTATTCACCAAATGGTGTTTTCTTAACTATTTTATATATTTTTTCTTTAGGTTTATTATGCTTAGCTCTTATAATTGGTGATGCTAATAATACAACCTTTCTTGTTGGATATTTAACAGCATACTTAATTGCAACTCTTCCACCAAAAGAATGTCCAACTAAAACTGGATTTTCAACAGATAATAAATCTAATAATTTCTTTAACCAGTCAGCATATTCACCTACATTCATTGGTTCATCTGGTTCTTCAGATTTTCCGAAACCAGGGAAATCTAATAAAGTTACTCTCGCATTATGTAAATTCTGACTGATAAAACTCATCATCTCAATATTTTGTCCCCAACCATGAAGTAGTACAACGTCTATGTTTCCTTGTCCATATTGTTCATAGTTTACTTTTTTCCCATTTATATTCATAATTAACTCCTCAAGTTGCTATTATATTACAACATAGCAGTAGCATCCAATTATATACCGTAAAGCTATGTAAATTCAGTTATATATAAAAAAAGACTAGTTATCTAGTCTTTTATAATAATTGTATTAATCCATATGTAATAAATGGACTTGCATATATAGTTACATAAATCATTGTTATCCATGGTTGATAATCTACATAGAATTCTTTAAATGTTAGAGACCATGGATGTTTAATTAATACCCATCCTATTAAATCAAATATAACAGTTATTGTTCCCCATATAAGAGATGTATATATTACATTTGAGAAAGTGATAGTATCTAAACCTTTAAAATATAAATATGCAAATATAGGAAATATAATTATATTATATAAAGGATGCCAAGGTTTAGTTTTCTCATATCCTTCACCCATGCCTTCACTTTCTTTCATTGATTTCATTTTTAATACTTTAATATTAAAAATAGTATGTAGTACTCCTATGTCTGTTACAACAAAATATGCAATCCAAAACCATAGCATAGACATTCCAAAATGTTCCATAATAAAACTCCTAACTATGTAAGTATATCATAATAATTACTTGTTAACAGTAATATTTTTATATACTTTAAAAACTTTTAACATCTCTTTAGCTATACCATGTTTATCTTCATATAATTCTACATTTCTTATGAATTCATTTTCTACATCATCTAATGGAATATATCTTAATTCAAAGTTACCTTCTTTTTCTGATTCAGTATATTTAGTATTAGCTAAATTAGGTTTTTCATCTGTTTTTATTTCATAGTAATATATTTCAATCTTTCTATTCTTACCAACTGCTGGCCAATCTTTATAATAACCTAAAGTACAAGCAAAAGGTTCTGCTTCTTTAATATTTAATTCCATACCTGTTTCTTCTTGTATTTCTCTATTAATTGTATCGATTAGTTCTTCACCATCTTCTACATGTCCACCTGGACATTGATACTCATGATGAGAATAGCCTAATAGTATTTCATTTTTACTATTTATTAAAAGTACTTTAACTCTTTTAACAACTTCAGTCATATCTTCTTCTTTTAAGTTATAATCATTTGTTATTATCTTTTCCATATATATTATCCTTTTCTTTAACGTTTATGAGTAATAAATTCATTTACTCTTTTTTCTCTTAATCCTTTTAAGTAATTACCAAATTCTCCATGTAACACTTTAGTTTTATCACTTGCAGGGCATTTAGCTACTCTTCTTAATTCTCCACCAGATCTTTCATATTTTTTATAACTAGTATGAGTTATATCAAATACTTCAAATGCATTATAAGGATTAAAAGTATAATCTACTATTTCCTTTATTTCAGGATTAACATCAAATGATATATTTTCTTCTTTCATTTGCTTATACTTTTTAAGTTTATCTAATATACTTGCAAAGTATATTTCGCTTTCATCTTTTACATGTGCAGGCACATAAAAAGTAATTGTTCTTCCTGTATAAATACTTGATTCAATAGTAGCTGTTATTCCTTTTTCACTTGAAGGAATTGATGCTAAGAAATAAGCAAAATCTTCTTCATCATAATCTCTATCAAAGCTAAATGTAATATAACCTGTTTCAACTAATCTTAATATTACATCTCTATTTTCAGGATGACCTTTGCAAGATGCATATGTAACTATTTCATTTTCTATACAATACTTAATTAATTCAGTTAAAGCAGGTGAACCTTCACCAAAGATAGTTGCAAACTTATCAGCTTCTTCTACAGGTATTTTATCTTTATATGGTTTACCAAATTTATAGTTTTCTATTTCTTCCATACTATCACCTTACGCTTTTATTATAACATAAGAATAATAAAAAACTAGGATGACTCCTAGTTTATAATTCATTTATAATAATAGTTTTAAATTCATTAGAATCAATAATGTCTTTAAGTGCATTTGGTAATACATTATTTTCTTCTAATGTATTTTTATTAATCCATTGATAATAATTAGTTTCAGAATCTAAATTATCAGATACATTATCAAATCTTGTATCATCATTAGATAATGTTAATTTATATATAAAGAATAATTCATGGTATCTCTTATTATCAAGTTTAAAGAAACTTTGAATTAATCCTTTACCTACTATTTCAGATTCTTCTATATCAACACCCATCTCTTCTTTTATTTCTCTTTTCATGGCTTGACTAGTACTTTCTAAAGTTTTAACTCTACCACCTGGTATTAAACTAAAATCTACTACACGAGAAGATTCAATTATTATTTGATTATTCTTTTCAATTATTAATCCTACACGATAATTGAATTTAATATCATCAAACATTACAGATACATCTTTCATACTTATTCTCCAATCTAATTATTATTAAATATGAATACATCTTCTACACCATCATTTTTAGTTGTGTAGTTTCCATTTGTATATTCATTAATGATACTCTTCCAAAAAGAATATGCTATTGGATTGTTCTCCATTGGTTGAACTTCCCAATCACCTTTAAATAACTCAAATATATCATAGGCAACTTTCTTACCTATATGATTTCTTCTATACTTAGGTAATATTAAAAATTCCGATATACACTTACCTTCTTTATTGAATTTAAGATTTTCATTAACCATAGCCATACCTAAATAATCTTCACCATTCTTTATAAAATATGCATCCCTATCATCATCAGTAAAATAATTATCAAACCAACCATAATCAAATAAACAATCTTGATTTAAAGTATTATCTATATATTGAGATCCATCATATAAAGCAAATTGAAGTAATCTATATAATTTGTCTTTATCTTCTAATTGTACTTTAACTATTTCATATTTCATTTTTATCACCTTATTTCTTTGTTTCTAAATACTTAGCTAATTCTTTATAGGCATCTTGACTCCAAAAACTCCATTTTTTATTATCTTCAAAACAAGCTAATGGTTCTTCTTCTCCTTCGGGAATAAATACATAATCCCAACTCCAACCATTTGTACCAGATTTTTTTGTATCTATTCTACCTTTTGTTAATCCTACAAATACAACTGGTTCTTCTCCTGGTTCACAATAAGCAATTGATTCTTTAAAATATGCTGTTCTATCTTCTAGACCTTCCATTAATTTTAATAAACCATCAACATCAATTGTTTCTTCAGCATATTTAGTATATACTCCAGGAAAACCTTTTAAACCATTTACAAATAAACCTGAATCATTTTTTAATACAGGTTTATTTAGTTTTTCGGAAGCCCATTTAGCAGAATACTTAGATACTTCTTCTACATCATTTGCTTGTATTTCAGGAGTTTCCATTTTGA
>AUXO010506261.1_pt1 | contig 25508 bp, 20 predicted proteins | sample 768731 | NCBI WGS metagenome assembly AUXO01 (sample SAMN02715735, study PRJNA202380) | gut metagenome | biome: sheep rumen | host: Ovis aries | place: New Zealand: Palmerston North | reverse complement strand
CCGCCTCCGGCACAGTTCTCTAATAATAAATCCGGAAATGTTTTCAGTAACTGTTCCTGCAACTCATATACTCCTAATATATACCTGTGAAAAAATTCTTTCTGACGGTGTGCAGGTAAAGTCGGCGTATATGCTTCTGTTATTTGCCGGTTCATATCCCACTTTACATATGAAATATCCGCTTCATGTATCACATCCGCCATGCAGCGGAATAAATATGTCCGTACTTCTTGACGGGTCATATCCAGTACATACTGATTCCGGGAAAGTGTTCCCGGTCTGCCCGGTATCTGTACTGCCCATTCCGGATGCTTCCGGTATAACTCGCTGTCCGGCGAAATCATTTCCGGCTCGAACCAGATGCCGAATTTTAAATTCCGCTTTTGTATCTCTTCACCAAGCCATTCCATTCCTTCCGGAATCTTTTCTTCGTTTGCGAACCAGTCGCCTAATGAGCTTGTATCATCTTCCCGATGTCCGAACCAGCCGTCGTCCAGTACCAGCATATCCAGTCCGCACGCTAACGCTGTATCTGCAAAATGCAGCAGCTTTTCTGCATCAAAATCAAAATAAAACGCTTCCCAGCTGTTTACCAGAATCGGTCTTTCACGGTTCTGCCATTTGCTCCGGATAATATGATTCTGGATAAATTCATGATAGCCACGGCTGAACCGTCCTAATCCTCTTGATGAATAATTCAGCAGAACTTCCGGTGCATAAAATGATTTTCCCGGCTCTAATTCCCAGCAGAATGTTTCCGGATGCAGTCCCATCATTAACTGGGTTCTGTCCTGAAAATCTTTCTCGGCACTTGCAATAAAATTTCCGGAATAAACAAATGCCATTCCCCATGCTTCGCCCTGTGTTTCTGTCGTTTCCGGACGGACTGCCGCTATAAACGGATTATGTGTATGTGATGATGCACCGTGAATACTTCCTATCTGCTTTACTCCGTTATTTATCCGCTCACGCTGTACATACCGTTCATGCGCCCATGTTCCGTTGAGTGTTATCAGTTCCAAATCACCCTCTAAATACAGACAGGACGACAACACTTTTTTCAGCATTACCGTATGTTCTCCCTGATTCTGAATCCGGACACTCTGTGCGATTACATCACTGTCCTGAAACAGCGTGTACATAATTTCTGCTAATACTCCAGCTGTTTCATCATGCAGATATAATATCAGTGTTTCTGTATTGTGATTTTTAGTAAAACTCTGCGGCAAACCCGGTAGTTTCGGCTTATCTTTCATGATACTGCAACCAATATATTTCAGACAGCATGTATCTGAACCGTCTTCCTGTTCTGCCCGAAATGCTGTTTCACGATAGTTTCCGCATCCGTAAAACGGGTATACATGCGGAAAAATACTCTGAAAGCTGACTTCTTCGCCCGGCAGGTCTTTTGGTGTATACGGTCTGACATCTGTCCGGCAGAAATATTCACTTTCTGCTATCTTTATCTTCTCGCCATAATATGCCATTCCGATAAATCCTGCAATATGCTGCAATATCATTGCTGTATGCTTCGTATATAATAAGAAAATCCCCTTTTTCTCATCTATCTTAATCATGATTCTGCTCTTATGCCTCACTTTTTTCAGAAGTTTTCTGTTCAGTTTCCAAATACCTGCTTTGCAATATCAACTGTTTCTTTTGCATCTTTTGCGTAAAAGTCTGCACCTATCTGTTCTGCATAATCTGCTGTCAGCACTGCGCCGCCGACTACTGTCTTGCACCACGGACAGCGTTCATGCAGTAATTTTATCGTATTCTCCATTGATGGCAGTGTTGTTGTCATCAATGCCGATAACCCTACCAATGGTGCATGACTTTTTTCTGTTGCTTCTGCAACTGCTTCATAAGATACGTCTTTTCCTAAATCGATTACCTGATACCCATAGTTTTCCAGTAATATCTTGACAATATTCTTTCCGATATCGTGAATATCTCCCTTTACTGTTGCCAGTACTATCGTACCTCTGTTTACTGTCTCTGTACTGTGTTCGCACAGATAGCTTTTAATCACTTCAAATGCCGACTGTGCTGCACTTGCTGAAGATATCAGCTGAGGAAGGAAAATTTTTCCCTTCTCAAATTCCATTCCGGCTTTGTCCAGTGCAGGAATCAGATACTGATTGACAATATGCATCGGCTCGGTATTCTCCAGCAATACACTTGTAATTGCTCCGGCTTCTGATTTCAGTCCGGCTGATACTGCTGCTTCTAACGTCATGTCCGCACTCTGCGGTTTTGACGGTGTACTCTGCTGTGCGTTCTCTCCGCCGTAATGTGCAATGAAATCAACTGCATTCTTATCTATATTCGCTAATAATTTATATGTCCGTACGGCTGCCGTCATGCTCTCTGTATTCGGATTGATGATAGGTAAGTCCAGCCCGGCGTATAATGCCATTGTCAGAAAATTCCGTGTCACAAGTTCCCGGCTCGGCAAACCAAACGAAATATTCGATACTCCTAATACTGTCTTTAACCCTAATTCCTGCTTCACTCTCCGGACGGCTTCCAAAGTTTCCATGACTCCTGCCTGCTCTGCTGAGGCTGTCAGGGTCAGACAGTCTATATATACATCCTCCCGCCGGATTCCTAGTGATAACGCTTTGTTCAGAATCCGCTCGGCTATCTCAAATCTTCCCTGTGCTGTCTTCGGAATCCCATTCTTATCAAGCGTTAATCCTACTACTGCCGCTCCGTATTTCTTCACTAACGGCAATACAGTATTTAAAGAATCTTCTTCACCATTTACAGAGTTGACTATCGGCTTTCCGTTATAAATTCTTAATCCGGCTTCCAATGCATCCGGCTTTGTGGTGTCTAACTGTAAAGGTGTGTCTGTAATGCCCTGTATCGCCTTGACTGCCGTCTGCATCATTTCCGTTTCATCAATCTCCGGCAAACCGACATTCACATCTAAAATATCCGCTCCGGCTTCTATCTGCTGTATTGCCTGATTTAAAATATAATCTGTATCATGCTCAATCAGTGCCTGCTTGAATCGTTTCTTTCCAGTCGGATTAATCCGCTCGCCGATGATTCTTGGCTGATTGATAATGACTGTCTTATTCGCTGAACATATCGCCGCCGGAATTTTCGGCTTTCTTCTGACAGGCTTCTGCTCTTTCAGCATTTCTGACAACGCTTTTATATGTTCGGGGGTTGTTCCGCAGCATCCGCCGAATATCACTGCTCCCATTTCCGCAAACGCTTTGCAGCATTCGCCAAAACGTGAAGCATCAAAATGATATTCATTCGTTATCGGGTCAGGCAGTCCGGCATTTGGTTTCACAATGACTGGTAAATTTGTCCACTCACATAACTCTTTTACAATGGGCGTTAATTCTTCTGGCCCTAATGAACAGTTGACTCCGATTGCATCTGCACCAAGTCCCTCCAGTGTCAGTGCCATTGCCGGAATTTCACACCCTGTGAATGTTCTGCCGTTTTCCTCGAAACTCATTGTCACCAGAATCGGCTTGCCGTTTCCGTGTTCCTTTGCCGCTAATACTCCGGCACGAACTTCCAGCAAGTCTGTCATTGTCTCGAAAATATATAAATCCGCTTCCTGTCCGGCTTCTATCTGCTCCCGGAAAATATCATAGGCTTCTTCAAATTTCAGTGTTCCTGTCGGCTCTAATAACTGTCCGACAGGTCCAATGTCCAAAGCAATATATTCCGGATTCGCTTTTTTTGCATTTGCTATTGCTGCTTTGATAATCTGCTGTACAGATTTATGCGTTTTCGCCATTTTCAGCCGGTTTGCTCCGAACGTGTTCGTATAAACAATTTCTGAACCTGCTTTTATATAGGCTTCATGAATTCCTGTTATCAAGTCCGGATTTGTGAAATTCAACATCTCCGGAATTCCGCCTAATTCCAGTCCTCCGGCTTGCAGCATCGTTCCCATTCCGCCGTCAAGTAATATCAGTTCATGATTTTCTAATTTCTGTCTTAAATTCAAGAACAATGCACTCCTCTCATTCTGTACGGGCATGTTTTTGATAAATTGCATATGGCACAGCCTTTTTTTGATTTTGGTAAAGGCTCTCCTGATATGCCGATGATTGCTGTTACTGACTTTGTTGGTATTAACAAACCGCCATCACTCACACAAATGCCAAGCCGTTTTTCTGCGTTAATCAGATTTAAAAAATCATTCTGCACGCTTAAAGGCATATCTCCATATCCGGGACTGAACCGCCATGTGGAATACATAGCAGGAAAATTTTCTAAAATTTCTTTTTCTGCTTCGTCACAAAGCTGTTCTGTTAATGCGCTCGCCATAGCGTCTGTTATCATTCCGGCTAATACATCAACAGCCTGTGCTAATCTGATACAAGCATCTGCATTCCGTGACAGTGTTGCACAGAATAATATGACCAGTTCACAATTTTCCAAATGTTTCTGAATCTCTTCTCCAATCAGAATCTTTTCTAAATGCTTCTTCTGAAAGGCTTTCCAGCAGTAACGAGGCTGAATTCTGGCTAATAACTCTTTCTCAGCAGCATCAGCCATTTTTTGCATTTTGTCATCAGGCTTTCCGTGCAGTCCCATATAGCGGAATGCCTGATTTCTGTCTACAGATGATAGGGAAATCATATCTTGCTTTCTCTTCCCAGAATCCCCGAAACTGCTTCTGTAATTCTTCTTGCTACATAAGGATTGTTCATTGTATACAGGTGAATTCCGTCTGCACCATTCGCCGCTAAATCTACAATCTGGTCAACTGCATACGCAATTCCGGCATCTCGTATAGCTTCCGGACTATGCCCGAATCGCTGCATCATCACTGTGAACTTTCTTGGCAGACTTGCGCCGCATAAACTTACCATTCTCTGAATCTGTGCCGCATTCACGACAGGCATAATTCCGGCTTCTATCGGCACTTCAATTCCGATAATCTCACACTTTTCACGAAAATCATAAAAACTTGTGTTGTCAAAAAATAACTGCGAAATCAGATGCTTTGCACCACTGTCCACTTTTTCTTTCAGATGTTTCAGGTCTGTTGCTGCGGAGATTGCTTCCGGATGAATTTCCGGATAACATGCACCGTAAATCTTGAAATCTCCCTGTGCCTGAATAAACTGAATCAAATCACTTGCATATCTGAAATCATGCTTTTCTGGTCTGTCCGGACTTTTGTCACCTCGCAGAGCTAAAATATCTGTAATCCCATGTGCTTTGAAATCTGCTAACACATGCGAAATTTCTTCTTTCGTGTACGAAATGCAGGGCAGATGCGCTACAGATTTGATATGATATTCGTCCTGTAATCTTGATGCCAGTTCACAGGTAATCTTTCCTCCGTTGACTCCTCCGCCTGCGCCGTATGTTACGCTGATAAAATCCGGCTTTAATGCCGATAAGCTCTCAAAACATGCCGAAACGCTCTCTACAGGTGCGGTCTGCTTCGGCGGAAATACCTCAAAAGAGTAAATTAATTTTTTCATGTCAGTCTACCGTCCAGTCAATCGGCGAAAAGCCGTGTTCTTCTAAAAATTGATTCGTCTGTGAAAAATGTCTGCATCCTGAAAAACTATTTCCTGCCATCGGACTCGGATGGGCTGCTTCTAAAATCAGATGCTTCGGATTCGTTACAAGTTCTTTCTTCGCCCGTGCATGTGCGCCCCATAATAAAAATACTATCGGGTCTTCCCGGATATTCAGCAACCTGATAATTTCATCTGTGAATATTTCCCAGCCCTTGCCCTTATGTGAATTTGCTTCATGCGCTCTGACTGTCAGCACTGTGTTCAGCATCAGGACTCCCTGCTTTGCCCAGCATGTCAGCTCTCCGGAGGCTTTCATATTATCAATTCCCGTATCTGCCAGAATCTCTTTATAAATATTCTTTAAAGACGGCGGCACTCTCACGCCACGGCGGACTGAAAAACTCAGCCCGTGCGCCTGTCCTGTATTATGATACGGGTCTTGTCCGATAATTACGGCTTTTACAGCACTGTATGTCGTCAGCTTTAAGGCATTGAAAATATCATTCATATCCGGATATATCGTCCGTGTGCTGTATTCTTCTTTCAGAAACTGACGCAGTTTCTGATAATATTCTTTCTGCATTTCATCTGCAAGAAGAGTATCCCACTCATTATTAAAATTCACCATAGATGGAAAATCCCTTTCATAAAATTTCATATACTTCTATTCTACCATAATTTTTATCATATTGCAAGTGCTTTTCAAAAAACTCTTGCATTTCTGTGAAAACTATGCTAAAATAAGAGTATAGAAATTCTACTATAGAAAGGGTGAAAGTATTGGGAATTTTTTCTTTCACAAGACAGAATAAAATGTCCGTTTCTGCCGACTGGAAACTCTTTGCAGATATGTTCCAGCAAATCGGCGCATTTGTCTACCGTGAACCCATCCAGACGGCTTTTTTTGATGAGAATTCTCAAAAAATTCTTGGTGTGCCGAAAATGCTCCCCAAAGACGAATATCAGGCATTTTTGAAAAAATTAGCCCAGTCTGCTGTGCCGGATGAACAAAATCTGTATCTTCTCCGCACCGGTGCGGAAAAACGCTGGCTCAGAATGCAGATTACTCACCGCAGCGGTGAAGAAATCGGCTTTATTGAAGAAATGACTAACCGTCTCTCCAGAGTCGGAACAAATCCGTCTGAATACGATACTGTCACAAATATGCTCAACTTTCCGGCATTTTCCAGCTTCGTCCAGAGAAAATTACAAAATGCCGAAAAATTATGCATTGCTGCTGTCAGAATTACTGGTCTTGATAAAATTGCTGACTTCTCTTCTGCTGGTGATACGAATAACTGTATGGCTTCTGTTGCTGAAGTACTCAACCGTTTTGCTGATGAAAAAATTACTTTTGCTGTCAAAGGTTTTCAGGAATTTTATATCTGCTTTACTGATACTGAAGAACAGGGCATTTTCATGCAGCTTGAACAAATGCGTGAAGCTGTGACAGAATGTACCATCTCTGATGATTTCGGTCAGCTTTTACAGAACGAAAAACATAACAGTATTGACTTACATGCCGGGCTTGCCTTCTTCCCCTCTGAGGGCAGTGCTGTCAGGGAACTTGTCACCTGTGCAGAATTTGCTCTCTTTGAAACAAAACATGACAGCCATAATGCAATTATCCGCTTCTCCAATGATGACTTTGAACGAAAAAAAGATGAGTACCGTGAAGAACAGCTTTTTGATACCATCATGAAAGAAAATCTGCTGACTTATCACTTTCAGCCTATTGTTGATGCACATACTGGAGAAGTTGCCGGCTATGAAACGCTGATGCGTTCGGAACATTTCTCTCCTGAACAGATGCTCACACTCGCTGAAAAATATGGCAGACTTTACGAAATTGAAAAAGCGACTCTCTTTAATGCACTTAAATTTTTAAGTCAGAATCAAAATACGTTCTCTAACCGGAAATTATTTATCAATTCTATTCCTACTTCTCAGCTTAGTGAAAGCGATTTCAACGAACTGCGCCTTACTTATGAAGACCTCTTTGAAAAAATTGTTATCGAAATTATTGAACAGTCTGAAGGCTCAGAAGAAATGCTTGCTACGCTCAGGCAACGCTGCAAAGACCTGAAATCTCAGCTTGCAATTGACGACTACGGCAGCGGTTATGCCAATACTGCGACACTCCTCAGAAATATGCCCCAGTATGTCAAAATTGATATTGAACTCATTTCCGGTATCTGTAAAAATACTAAAAAGCAACAGCTCGTTGCCGGAATTATCGACTATGCTCACGAAAATCAAATGACTGTCCTTGCAGAAGGTGTGGAAACGGAAGCTGACCTCAAAACCCTCATCCGTATGGGTGTTGACCTCATTCAGGGTTTCTATACTGCCCGCCCCAAACCTTACCTTCTAGAAGAAATTTCCAAAGAAATCCGTGATGTTATTATTACAACCAACCTCGAAAATTCTGCCGGACAGAAAAAAATCTACAATGTCCATAACGAAGAAATTCTTGACCTTGTTGACCTTGCTCTCCAGAATTATACAGATATTCATATTTACCGCCATCAGGTTACTATCATCGGCGACCCTGAAAAAACTGTTCCCATGCATATTGCTATCATGGAAAATCACAGTTGTGAAGTCCGTATGAAAAATGTGAATATTATCTCACAGGACAAACCTTGTATTTCCATTGGCAGTTATGCGCAACTTACTCTTATCGCTGAAGGTGTCAATACCTGCAATTATATGGGAATCCGTGTTCCGGAAGGTGCATTCTTCCATCTGCTCGGCAGTGGTGACCTTAAAATTGACTGTTATACCAAACTTGGCTATGGCATCGGCGGCGACTGTGACAGCTCCTATGGATGTATTACTCTTGAATCTGCCGGAAAAGTTGAAATTATCTGCAACAGTGACAGAAGCATCGGCATCGGCGGAGGCTCTAATCCTGATGATTCTGAAATCTGTCTTGAATCTGGTTCAGTGCATGTCAGTGTTGGCTCACCAAATGCCCTTGCTGTCGGCTGCTCTGAAGGCAATTCCCTTATCTATGCAAATCCCGGCTGCGAACTTGAGCTTGAAGTCAACGGTATCAGCAGTGTCGGGATGGGAAGTCTTTCCGGTGATACCCATATCAAATGTTATTCTGATGTCAAATTCAACGGCGGTGGCAGTAAAGTTGTCGGTATTGGCGTTCTGAATAAAGGACAGGGTGAAGTTCTTGTTGAAAATGCAAAATTAAAATTCTACCTCCGGACAAATTTCGGCACTTGTATCGGCACTATCGGTGGCGGTGTCAATGTGACAACTAAAAACTGCAAAATTGAAGTCAATGCTGAAGGCGGCGAAATTACCGGTATCGGTGATGCAAAAGGCAGCGGTGATGTCACACTTGACCATACAGAACTGAAAGCCTATATTCTTGCCGCCAAGCCACATGAAGCCGGTTCTAAATCCGGTCAGTTCAGCATGAAAAGCAGCAGCATTATTGCTGATATTAATGATAAACACAATACACAAGAAACAGGAGATTAATTTTTATGAAATTAGGTATGGTTGGTCTTCCCAATGTCGGGAAAAGCACACTCTTTAACGCTCTTACCAATGCAGGCGCACAGTCTGCCAATTATCCTTTCTGCACGATTGAAAAAAATATTGGTGTAGTTTCCGTTCCGGACAGCCGGCTTGACTATCTCGCCAAAATGTACGAACCGGACAGCTTTAAACCGGCAACTCTTGAATTTGTCGATATTGCCGGTCTTGTCAAAGGGGCTTCCAAGGGTGAAGGTCTCGGAAATAAATTTCTCGCTGATATTCGGGAAGTAGATGCAATTGTTCATGTTGTCCGCTGCTTTGAAGATATGGATATTATCCATGTTGACGGCAGTATCAACCCGGCAAGAGATATTGAAACTATCAATCTTGAACTTATCTTTGCTGACCTCGAAATGGTGCAGAGAAGAATTGACAGGGCAAAAAAACTTCTGAAAGGTGATAAAAAAGCGCAAGTGCAGGTTGATTTCTTTGAACGTCTTGCAGCTCATCTCGAAGACGGCAAATCCGCCAGAAGCTTTGAAATGACCGAAGACGAACAGGCTTTTATGCATGATACACCTCTGCTTTCTGCAAAACCTGTTATCTATGCCGCTAATCTCTGCGAAGCTGATTTTACAGGCAATCTTGATAATCAGGCACACTTTCAGGCAGTCAAAAAAATCGCCGAAGAAGAACATGCTGCTGTTCTGCCCATCTGCGCCCAGACAGAGGCGGAAATTGCAGATATGTCCGATGATGATAAAACAATGTTCCTTGAAGAACTTGGTCTTGAAGAATCCGGACTCAACAGAATTATTCAGACAGGTTACAGCCTGTTAGGTCTTATTTCTTTCCTCACTGCCGGAAAACAGGAGGTTCGTGCATGGACTATCACCAAAGGCACAAAAGCTCCGCAGGCTGCCGGAAAAATTCATACTGACTTCGAGAAGGGCTTTATCCGTGCCGAAATTGTTGCTTTCGATGACCTCCAGAAATGCGGCTCTATGGCGGCTGCCCGTGAACAAGGTATGCTCCGCCTTGAAGGTAAGGAATATATCATGCAGGATGGTGATATTGTTGAATTCCGATTCAATGTATAATATGCTGCTTCGTAAAGCAGAAGAAGTCAGCAGAAATGCTTACTGCAAATATTCCGGTTTTGCTGTCGGGGCGGCTCTGCTTACAGAATCCGGCGAAATCTTTACGGGATGCAATATTGAGAACGCTTCTTATCCTGTCGGTATCTGTGCTGAACGTACTGCCTTTTCAAAAGCCATCTCTGAAGGATATCAAAATTTTAAAGCAATTGCTGTCTTCGGCGGACAAACTCCTTGTCTGCCCTGCGGCATGTGCCGGCAGTTCATGAGCGAATTCTGTCATGATGATTTTGAAATTATCCTGACTGATAAAATTTATACGCTGAAAGAACTGCTCCCTGCCAGATTTCAGTTATAAAGGCGAATCCCTATCTAATTGATTATTTTGATTAATCAATTTTCCGTTTTTAAGTAGGATGACTATAAAAATTTCCCTGCTGAATTTATCAGCAGGGATTTTATTTTTCTTACTGAATTGCAGAATTGTAGGTATCCAGTACAGCATCAATTGCTGCTGACCAGTTGTCACGAAGGACTGCCCAAGAATCTACCTGGTCAGGATAGCTTAACAAACCGTCCATCAGGTTATTCATAATTCCTCTGGTCTCATAAGTATAATCACCGTCACCATACATTGTGCTGCCCATGCCATAGCCAAAATCAAATACTGTAACAGTATCATTCTTATAAGACTGAATTGCATCATACTGTTCTTCTGTCACATATCCCAGCAGCAGCCCTGAGGCAGACTTTTCCGGAATCAGTGCTTTTTCTTTGGCGGCTGCCTTGTAAGAATCTTCTGTTTCGGCAAGTCTTTCACAATAAATATATCTTGCAACGGCATCACCTTTCTGTGAATTCTTAACCAGCATCTTTGCTGCATAGTTGCCACAGAGGTAATATTCATCAGAATCCGGAGATTTCGGGAATGGTACTACCATTAAATCGGCATCTTGATTTGCTGCGTTTGAGCCTGCTAATGACCAGTCTGCCATACCATAGAACAATACATCATGTGTATCCGGGAAGTTGCCGAACCAGCCCGGTTCAAACAGGTTCAGACTCTGCATTTCTGCCATCAGGTTTTCTGCGGCTTCAATATCCGGGTCGGAAATATTATTTGTAAACTGTTTGCCGTCAAAATTAATAATCGTCTTACCGGTGGACTGTACCATTGCCTGTCCGAACCAGCCGCAAATACCATATCTGTCTTCGCCGTTCTTGACAAACTTTTTCATCATTTCCATGAATGCATCCCAGTCCCAGTCACCGTCCTGATATAATTCATACGGGTCATCCAGTCCGTTTTCCTCACACATCTGACGGCTGTAGGTAATCAGCAGCGGGTCAGATACTGCATAAGGTACAACATAATGCTTTCCGTTATATTCATACATGTCAATTGCATCTTTCATGCCGTCCCAGACAGGGTCGCTCAAATCAAGATAATCATCCAGCGGCTCATACTGATTTTTATAAACGCCATTCGGCAGGGCATCCCATTCATAAGGGAACATATCTACCGGGTCGCCACCGAGAATTCTGTTTGTCAGTGTATCAAACTTATTCTCAGAAGTACACTGAATCCAGTTGATTTTTCCTCCGAACTGGTCTTCAAATAATGTCAGTGCAACGGAACGGTCGTTGTTGTTGGTCGGGTTAATATCGTAAGTTGCCAGCCAGTAAATTTCCTGACCGCTGATATCTTTCATATTGTCATCTACCTGCGCTGTTTCTACAGCAACATCATCCGTTTCTTTGTAGTGACTGCTGTCCTCAATTGTTTCCTCTTCTTTTTTACATGCAGTTGCAGTCAGCAACAGAGAAAGCGTCATCAGTCCAGCCAGCATCCGGAACATTTTTTTCATAACATTTTCACTCTCTTTCTGAGATATTTTTAAATTAAGTTATTTCTATTATACATTTTTTTTGCGATATTGTCAAGCTTTTTGCGAAATTTTTTTGTTCTTTTCATGAATTATCCGTGAATTTGTCATATTTATTGACTATATTTATCTCTCTGTGCGACTGCCAGTGCATCACAGCGTTCATTTTCCGGATGTCCGGCATGTCCTTTTACCCAGATAAATTCTACTTTGTGAATTTCCAGCAGTTTCAGCATTTCTTCCCATAAGTCAATATTTAATGCCGTCTTGCCGTCTGACTTCTTCCAGTTTTTCTGCTTCCATGAATATACCCATTTTTTTGTAATACTGTCTACAACATATTTACTGTCGGTTGTAATTGTCACGGAACAAGGCTCTTTCAGTTTTTTCAATCCCTCAATCACGGCTGTCATTTCCATGCGGTTGTTTGTTGTATCTGCTTCGCCGCCGGAAAATTCCTTTTCATATTCCCCATAGCGCAGAATTGTTCCCCAGCCGCCTGCTCCCGGATTTCCGGAACATGCCCCGTCTGTAAACATTTCGATATGCTTCATAAACTATCCCTTTCTGTATCAGAAATCACAACAGGGCAGAAAATTTTCTGCCCTGTACTTGCAATCTTATCTTATTTGTGTTATAATTATTTAGAAATCAGTGCCAGTGTATCTCTTGCAATCAGCAGTTCTTCGTTTGTCGGTACGACCCAGACTTCTACTTTGGAATCTGCCTGAGAAATCTTGCACAGCTTGCCTTTTAACCCTGCATTGGTGACAGTATCAATCTTGATGCCGAAAATATCCATATCTGCACATACTTCTTCACGCACATCAGGCGCATTTTCACCAATGCCGCCGGTAAACAGTACTGCATCCAGTCCGTTCATTGCTGCGGCATATGCACCGATATATTTCTTAATCTGGTATACAAGCATATCTTTGGAGAGCTGCGCTCTTTTGTTGCCCTGCGCACATGCAGCAGATACATCACGATTGTCAGAACCTACACCTGATACACCTAAGAATCCGGATTTTTTATTCATGTAGTCAGACATTTCGGCAGGTGTGAAACCATGCTTTTCCATGACAAAAGTCACAGCAGACGGGTCTACACAGCCGGTTCTTGTTCCCATCAGGACACCGTCAAGGGGTGTGAATCCCATAGAAGTATCTATGGATTTTCCGCCGTCTACTGCGGTGATAGAAGAACCATTGCCCAGATGACAGGAGACAATCTTCAGATTTTTGATGTCCTTGCCCATTGCCTTTGCCAGTGCAGCAGATACAAATCTGTGAGATGTACCATGGAATCCGTACTTTCTGACATGCAGGCTTTCATAATCTTCATAGGGAAGTCCGAACATAAATGCTTTTTCCGGCATGGTCTGATGAAATGCAGTATCAAATACAACTGCCTGCGGTACAGATGCCGGCATTACTTTCTTGCAGGCACGGAGTGCCAGTGCATGTGCGTGATTATGCACTGGGGCAAGTTCACGGAGTTCATCAATCTTGTCAATGATTTCATCTGTTACCAGTGTTGTTTCAGAAAATACTTCTGCACCCTGCACAATTCTGTGACCGACTGCGGCAATTTCACTCATATCTTTAATCACAGCGGCATCGCCTTTTGTCAGTACTTCCACAAGCTTCATAAAAGCTTCTGTATGTGTCGGAAATGCACAGTCTGCATCATAGGTTCTGCCGTCTGCGGTCTTGTGGGAAATATGTCCGTCAATTCCAATTCGGTCACAGTTGCCTTTTGCCAGTACACTTTCATCATCCATGTTCAGCAGCTGATACTTTAAAGAAGAACTGCCGGCATTTACTACCAGAATTAACATAAAAATATCTTTCCTTTCGATTTGAAAAATTAAAAGTTTTTAATGCCTGAAAAGCACCCTATTACTTATTATATACTTTTTTCAGAAAAAAGCAAGTCTTTTTTCTGAAATTCTGTGTATTTTCTGTAAATTATCCGGAAAGGAGTCCTTCTCGTATGAAAACTGCTGCCATCATCTGCGAATATAATCCTCTGCATAACGGACATTGTTATCATATTCAGGAAACCAGAAAATCAGGTATCACACATTTGATAGCTTTGCTCAGTGATGATTTTGTTCAGCGGGGTGATGTCGCTTTATTACATAAATTTGACCGTGCGCAGCTTGCTGTACAAGCCGGGGCAGATTTGGTGCTTGCCCTCCCTGTACCCTTTTCTTGTGCTTCTGCTGAACTTTATGCCGGAAAAGCTGTCAGACTTCTCCATGATTTGCATGTTGTGGATGTTCTTTCGTTCGGCTGCTGCGGAAATTTATCTTCTCTGGAATCGCTTGCTTCCGTCAGTCTGAAAATCCGGAATTCTTCCAGAATACAGGAACTCTTGAAATCGGGTCTTTCCTATCCGGCGGCAATGTGTCAGACGCTTTCTGAAATACTTCCGCCGGAAACGGCTGCACTTCTTACTGACCCGAATAATCTGCTTGCCATCGAATATCTTAAAGCAATGAAAGAATTACGGGTACACTTTCAGCCGCTTGCTGTGCAGAGAAATACTGTTTCTCATGATAGTGCAGAAACTTCCGGAGTTTTTGCAAGTGCAAGCCTTATCCGGAACAGATTTTTTCAGCAGCAGGAATATCAGACGTATCTCCCACATTTTACTGCACAGCTTCTTTCTGAAGCTAATACTGCCGATTTCTTACAGCTTGCATCTGTTATCCTCTATCAAATGCGCATGATGTCTGCATCTGATTTGTCAGTCCTTCCGGATATGAATTCTAATCTTGCAAGCCGTTTCTTAAAGGCGAAAAATGCCTGCTCTCTTCCGGAATTCCTGAATTCCGTCAAGTCCAGATGCTTCACAATGGCCAGAATCAAGAGAATTCTGCTTTATGCTCTTCTCGATATTCAGAAAAAAGATTTTCAGCAAACTATCCCTTATGCAAGAGTTCTTGCATTTAATCAGAAAGGAACGGAACTGCTTCGGCTTATCAAAGAAAAAAGTACCATTCCTGTCGGTACTTCCCTTGCAAAACTCCGGAACTGTTCTCCACAGGCTGAACGCTTTGCACAGTTACAGGAAAATGCCGCCAGTCTTTACGGACTGGCTCAGAAACATGTCACTTCTGCGGAACAGGAATTCCGTATGAAAATATCTCTCAAAAAATAAAAGAAATGAGGAACTTGCTTTATGTTTGACATTCACAATATCAGGGCTGCTGTTCTTGATATGGACGGTACTTTAATTGATTCTATGGGCATCTGGCATCAGATTGACAAAGACTTTTTCGCTGAACACAATCTTGTCCCGCCAGAAGGAATTTCCAATCAGGTCAATAAAATGACGATGCAGGAATGGGCGGATTTCTTTACCAGAGAATTCCACATTGGCATGACCGGAGAACAAGTGATTCAAAGAATCGGCGAAATGTGCTATACTTACTACGCTGAAAAAATTCCCCTGAAACCTTATGTTACTGATTTTCTTGACTTTCTCGACAGCAGAAATATCCGCTATGGCATTGCTACTGCTACTTATCGCAAATCGGCAGAAGCTGCTCTTAAAAGACTCGGCATTCTTGACAGAATGCAGTTTATCCTCACTGCTGAAGAAATCCCCTCCAGCAAGAAAACGCCTGAAATGTTCCTTAAAGCTGCGGAACGTCTCGGCAGTTCCGTGAAAGAGACTCTCGTTGTGGAAGACTCCCTGCACTGTATTCAGACTGCTGTCAGTGCCGGATTTCCTACAATTGCTGTCCATGATGCTTCTGTTCCGCCTCACGAACAAACCGAAATTCAGAAACTTGTTTCCCTTTATGGCTCTGATTTCAAAGAAATTCTTGCAAAAATGAATCCGGAACGGCTGTGAGCCGTTCCGGATTTTGTTCAATTTTCTTCTTCTGTCAGAATATAAATCACATCTGGGTCAGGGTCTTCCAGTTCGTCATATTCTTCCCGTGTCATTATCTGAATCCGGTGTTCCAGTGCCGTAATTGCCCGTTTTACCTGTGGCCAGAATGCTTCATAACTTTCTTTGTCAGTGGCTTCCCGTGTTCCTTCCGGAATTTTCCGGATTTCTACCGGCGGCAACTGATAGCGAATCATTTCGTCCGGCGGCTCAGTTCCCGGTGTATCCGGTTCATAACGATAAGCATACAAGTCCAGAAACAGTCTGCCCGGCTCTGCTGTAAATAAACTCCCGATATACCATGTCAAATGAATATAATTCCCGTCAGAAGAAGCCATTTTTTGCAGCTCTGTCTGTGTTTCTGCACCGGATTCCGTTACTCCTCTCATCATAAACGTGAATTCTGCCAAATCCAGACTATCATAAAATCTGTCTACTTCAATAGGAACAACATCCGCTTTCTTTTCTCCAAAAGAAATTAAATTCGTCAGTGGCAGCGTATCAATATATTTTCCGATTGCTTTCAGCATTGCAATCCACTCCTTTCATAAACAGCCCCAGAAAAAGAAAAACTGTACGTTTCCGTACAGTTTTCGTCAAATATTTACAATTCATTCACTGAAAATTCAGATTTGTCAGGTGTTGCCGTATTTGTTATATTTCTCAATATCATCATTCGTTATAAGTGTGAACGCACTGAATCCACATGCCAGCAGTGCCACACCGTAAAGAATTCCGACAACTGCACCGCCGTTTTCTGTCTGCATCAGCAGCGGCACTCCCGGAAACAGCATCAGTCCGAAACCAACAATATCTAAAAACTTACATAAGCCTTTCAGCTGCGGAATCGGTGCGGCTAATAGCAGTGAACCGATTCCCAGCACAATGCCTACATATCCGGCAATGCCTTTCAGCTTGACAACCATGCCGCCTTCTCCGGCTTCTACTAACTTGTTTCCGACATTAAACAAATTCGAGAAAAATAAACAAAATGCCACTGCGCCTACAATTCCTACAAATGTCAGCATAAGCAGCGTTTTGAATCCTTTTTTTGCCTGTTCCCGTTCCTGCCGTTCACGCTCCTGCGCCATGCGGCGGCGGTTTTCCTGCTTTTCCTCTTCGGAAAGCTCCATCTGCGGCAAAGGTTCTTTTCGTGGCTGGGCGGCTTCCCGCTTTGCACGTTCCAAATCTTCGTCTTTGAACTGCGGTACATATTCTTCTGTTTCCGGTGCTTCTTCCAGCATGGCGGCTTCTTCTGCGCTTTCCTCTGCCGGAACGGGAGATTTCGGACGGAGTTCATTCGGAATCATTGGAGCAGGTATGCCGAGCTGCTGCGCACGCATGGTAACAACCTGCATTTGTTTTTCTGCATCCAGACCAATGAATGCAGCTTTTAAATTTTCATCAAACTGAAGTTTCTGACAGAATTCTTCTACCGGGTCATAAGCGGCAGGCTCTGCGCCGAGTAAATCTGCGGCGGTGGCATTCAGCAGCGCATCATGTGAGGCTGCTGGTTTGTCGTCCTGCCAGGTCTGCTCCGGTTCGTCAAGCAGGTCCTGCGTATCCAGAACCGGTGCGCCCTTTTTCTGGTCATTGCCTGTCCAGACGGCAGGCTCGTCGTCGAGCAGACCGGCTAAATCGGCATCATCAATTTTTGGTGCGCCTCTTTTTTCAGTTTCCTGATAGACGGGTTCTTCAAAACCGTCGAGCATATCGTCCAAATCAGACATGTATTTTCACCTCAGCGTTCAATCATCTGGTCACGGTCAGGACCTACACCAACCATGCATACTTTGCATTCACAAAGTTCTTCCAGACGTTCGATATATTTCCGGCAGGTTTCCGGCAGGTCTTCAAACTTCCGGCAAGCAGTAATATCATCATCAAAGCCGGGGAAAGTTTCATAAACGGGCTGGCATTCTGCAAGTTCTTCCAGACTGGAGGGGAAATCATGCAGTTTTGTACCGTCTGCCTTGACGTATTCCGTACAAATTTTCAGGTCTCCGATGCCAGCAAGGGTATCCAGCTTGTTGATTGCCAGTCCGTCCAGACCGTTGACACGGACAGAATGTCTTACAATCACAGCATCGAACCAGCCTGTTCTTCTGGGTCTGCCTGTTGTTGTGCCGAATTCGCCGCCTTTGTTGCGGATAGTTTCGCCGGTTTCGTCAAACAGTTCTGTCGGGAAAGGTCCTTTGCCTACTCTTGTTGTATATGCCTTGGCAACGCCAATAATATTATCAATCATCTTAGGTCCTATACCTGTTCCGACTGTGACACCGCCGGAAAGCGGATGGGAACTGGTGACAAACGGATAAGTACCAAAATCAATATCCAGCAAAGTTGCCTGTGCGCCTTCAAATAAAATTGTTTTTCCGGCTTTGTAGGCTTCGTAAGTCAGAACAGAAACGTCTGCTACATAGGGCTTTAATCTTTCGCCATAGGCTGTATATTCTGCAATGACGGCATCCAAATCATGTGCCTGTCCGCCGTAGACAGCAGTAATTATCTTATTTTTCAGTTCTCCGGTGGAACGTGCTTTTTTTGCAAGCAGTTCCGGATTGACCAAATCACAGACACGAATGCCGCAGCGTTCGTATTTATCCATATAAGCAGGTCCAATGCCACGCTTGGTTGTGCCGATATCGTTGCCGCCACGGAATGCTTCTGAAAGTCCGTCAAGTGTAATATGCCACGGCATTACCACATGGGCACGAGGGTCAATTTTCAGATTCTTTGTTGAAATTCCTCGGCTTTCCATTTCATCCAGTTCGCTGATAAAATCCTTCGGGTCAAGTACTACACCAGCACCAACCAGGCACTGTGTATCCGGATACAGTATTCCGGACGGTACTAAATGCAGTTTATAAGTCTGTCCGTTGCTTACGACAGTATGACCAGCATTGTTGCCGCCCTGTGAACGCACAACTACCTGCGCACGGGATGCAAGAATATCAATGACCTTGCCTTTTCCTTCGTCGCCCCATTGTGTTCCGATTACAATATTTGCAGGCATGTATTTTTCCTCTTTTCCTGATATTTTCTGTTTTTTTCTGAAAAACAGAATGACATACATGTATATTATAACAGATATATCACAGAAATGCAAGTGTTTTTTCAAAAAAATTCTGCCGGATTCTGTATCCGGCAGAAACATTTTTTACTTTTGTTCACTATATCTCTTGACCTGTTCTTTTGTCATTGTTACAGTGGCATCTTTTGGGAAAAGAATGATATTTTCTTCCGGTACATAAATCCATGTTTCCACACCGGAATTGTTCTTCAGTGTCACTCTGTAATTATTCCCCGTATCTCTTGCAGAAACAGCAGTAATTTCTGTCACTGTATATTCTACTTCTGTAGTTTGGTCAAGGTCATAGCCGATTTTTGCGGCACTCAGACCACCTACAAGAAGCAGGATACCAATAATAATTGTTGCTATTTTTCCGTGGTTCAGCAGCATGAGCAATCCGAGTGCTGCAAGCAGTCCGCCGCCGATTAAAACCCACATTCCCAAGCTTAAACTAGCCATAATCTTTGCCCCCCTCTTGCATATTTTCTTTATTATAACATATCTTTCCAAAAAAATCAATATCAAAATTCAAAGAAAATTTAAAAAAAATTAATTTTTTATTTATTTTTTGCTGTCATGAATTTCCAGTTGCAAAATCTGATTTTCTGCATAGAATATCATCAGCAGAAGTTTCTTTGCATTTCAAAAGAGAGTGGTATGATTCTGTACTGTGCAGAGTCAGCCTGCAAACTTGCTCTCTGCACAGCAGAAATTCTCAGAACTCTGCTTTTTGAATAATAAAGCCCCTGTGCGTACGGCAGGGGCTTTTGTTATGCTATTATTCTTCTGTGGAAGTTTTCTTTTCCAGAAAAGCTGGTGTGGCTTCCTGAAAAGTATTTTCTGGGTGTTCAGCGATTTCTGATTTTTCTGGTGCGGAGACTTCCGGAACTTCAGAAAGGCTCTCGCCGTTCATGAGCTTTTCAAAATCAGGTCCTTCAATCTTTTCATGCTGAATCAGATACTGTGCGACTGTGTGAAGCTGGTCAATATGCGTGCGGAGAATCTCTTCTGCCTTTGTATAACCCTGTTCCACAAAGTTTCTGATTTCAGCATCAATTTCGGCTGCCACTTCATTGGAATAATTCGGCGTACTGCTGAAATCACGTCCAAGAAAAGGCTCACTCTGGTCGTTGCCATAGACAACAGGACCTAACTTTTCGCTGAATCCGTAACGGGTTATCATGTTTCTTGCAGTCTGGGTAGCACGTTCCAGGTCATTGGATGCGCCTGTCGAAATATCATCCATAATCAGCTTTTCAGCGACACGTCCGCCAAGCAGTACAATGATTTCTTCATGCATTTCTTTCAGGCTGTTGTAAGATTTGTCATGCTCCGGCAGTGAAAGTGTATAGCCACCTGCCATACCACGGGGAATAATCGAAATCTGATGCACTTTATCCTGATGCGGACAGTAGTAAGTGCAGATGGCATGACCGGCTTCATGATAGGCTGTCAGCTTTACTTCACGTTCTGTCTTGACACGGGATTTCTTTTCCGGTCCTGCTACTACTTTGATTGTTGCTTCTGCAATGTCCTGATTTGTAATTGCTTTTCTGTTGGCTCTTGCTGCCAGTAAGGCAGCTTCGTTTGTCAGATTTTCTAAGTCTGCACCCGTGAATCCGACTGTTGTCTTGGCAATATCGTTCAGATTGACATCTGGTGCGATAGGCTTGTTTTTGGTATGCACTTTCAGAATTTCTTCTCTGCCTTTAATGTCTGGATAACCAACTACTATTTGTCTGTCAAATCTTCCCGGTCTGAGCAGTGCAGGGTCAAGAATATCTCTTCTGTTTGTTGCAGCAATGACAATGACGCTTTCATTTCCGGTAAAACCGTCCATTTCTACAAGCAACTGGTTCAGGGTCTGTTCACGTTCGTCATGTCCGCCGCCCAGTCCAGCTCCTCTGTGTCTGCCTACAGCATCAATTTCGTCAATAAAAATAATAGACGGTGCAGTTCTCTTTGCTGTATCAAACAAATCACGCACACGTGATGCACCTACACCAACGAACATTTCCACAAAATCCGAACCGGATATTGGGTAAAACGGACAGCCTGCTTCTCCGGCAACTGCTCTGGCAAGCAATGTTTTACCAGTTCCGGGAGGTCCGAGCAATAAAACGCCCTTTGGAATTCTTGCGCCCAGTTCTGCATATTTTTTCGGATTTTTCAGAAAATCTACAATTTCTGTCATTTCAAATTTTTCTTCATCTGCGCCGGCAACATCACTGAATGTCGCTTTTTTGCTGTCTGCTTGTGTCTTGATGGTTGCTTTTCCGAAATTCGTGTACTTTGTGCCGCCTGCCTGACGCATCATAAATATAAACAGCACAACACCCATCACCAGAATAATAAACGTTGGTACATAGGTAATCAGCCACGAATTATCTGTAATCTTGTAATAATCCTGTTTCAGCGGTAATTTTGGATTTGCATTGTTATACTTAGTTCTGTAATCTTCTGTATCACTCAGAAAAATAGAGACATTCGGTACAGAATAGGTCACTTCTTCGTTACTGTCTTTCAGTTTCAGTTTCAGTTCACCTGTACCCAAATCCAGCGTATAATCCGTGACTTCCAGATTATCGAAATGTGAGATAATCTGCGAATATGTGTATTCCGGTTCTTTTTTGTTCAGCTGCGGCAGCATATAGGCTGCAAGAAAAATCAGCAATGCTGCAATAACCAGATAGGCAACTATGCCTCTGCTTCTTTTTGGTGTCAAGAGCTTCACTCCTTTTTCATTTTGACTTTGCCTGTGCAAGTTTTCAGAATTGGCACTCTCATGGCGAGACTGCTAATTTTTTGATGATTTAGTATACATCATCATTGTGATAATTCTATGTGCGCCGGGTGTCAGTTCTGTGAACATGCAGAATCAGCATTGTCTGTGTTTTTTCTGTGACGGCAGCACGTTCTGCTGTTCCCAGATGCTCCACCCATAGCAGACCTTCGGCATCTGAAAGATAATGCAGTGTATTCCGCTCTGAAACAGACTGTGTCTGAAGCCATTTTTTGACTGAAATGGTATGATTCCGGTCAGCAGTTTTCAGATACAGTCCATTCTTTCTGCCGTGTAATACTGCGGACTTCTTTATTATATCATAATCCAGTGCCGAATTTGCAAATATTTTGTGAATTTTTTCAAATTCAGCAGAATTTTTTCTGCTGATGCATTCTGCTTTGACAAGATATCCCGGAAAAATCTGGTTTTCTCCCAGAATCAGCAATTTTTCCGGTGGTTTTGACTGACTGTATTCCAGATACAAGACATGTCGGCTGACATGTGCTGTGACTTTTCCACGGACGATTTCTGCCTGTCCGCCTTTGGCAAGCAGTTTTTGTACGGCTGTCACTGTCCGGTAGCCGGAAGGCAGTTCCTGTTCTTCCAGAAACTGCCGGATACAGCGTTTTTGTATTGCAGGATGCAATTGCTGTAATTCTTTCAGGCAGCCGTCCGGACAAATGTGTTCTGCATAAGCTTTCCGGGCAGAAAGTTCCAGATAATTTTCTTCTTCTGTCAGGATATCTGTCATCATGGCAACATTCTTTTCTGAACTGCCTGCACAGATTCCGGAGAATAAAGGCACAATATGATGTCGGATAAAATTCCGTGTATAGACATCTTCCAGATTGGAAGAATCCGTGATATAATTTATTTTCTGTTCTGTCAGAAATGCTTCGATTTCTTTCCGGCTGGATTTCAGTAAGGGACGGATATATCTGTCACGCTGTTCCGGAATGCCGCAAAGTCCCTTTAATCCTGTCCCTCTGGCAAGCCGGAATATTACTGTTTCAAGATTGTCTGTTGCATTATGTGCTGTTGCCGTCAGTCCGGTGGCATGTTCTGCAAATGCACGATAACGACATTCCCGTGCTGCATTTTCTACAGAATATCCTTTATGCGTCTCCTCCTGCCGGAATTTCTGTACATCTACAGCAATTATCTGCAAAGGCACATGCAGACTTTTACATAATTCCGCACAGAATTTCTCATCACGGAGACTTTCTTCTCCTCTCAGATGATGCTGAATGTGAATTGCTGAAATTTCCAGCTTGTATTTTTCCCGGAATTGCAGCAGACAATATAATAAACATACGCTGTCTGCCCCTCCGGACAGGGCGCAGGTGACATGCTGTCCCTGTATCTGTTTTCTTTCCAGAAAATTCCGGACGGATTCAAGCGGTTTCATCTGATGATTTCTCCAGTGAGGAAAAACGTGTGAACTGTCCGTCCCATACTAAATTGACCGTTCCGCATTCGCCGTGACGGTTTTTTGCAACAATACATTCCGCTACATTCGGTGTCTGGCTGTCTTTGTTATAATATGCATCACGATACAGGAACAGTACAATATCTGCATCCTGCTCAATAGACCCCGAATCTCTCAGGTCTGAAAGCATTGGTCTTTTGTCTGTACGGCTTTCCGGTCCTCTTGAAAGCTGTGACAGCAGAATGACAGGTACATTCAGTTCTTTTGCCATAATTTTCATCTGACGGGTGATTTCAGCAACTATCTGTACTTTGTTTTCTGTTCTCAGCGTACTTTGAATCAAGCCCAGATAGTCAATCACGACAAGTCCCAGATTTTTTATCCGCCGGAGTTTGGATTTTATCTGCGGAACGGTGATACTTGCAGTATCATCAATATAAATTGGCATGTTTGACAGATAACTTGTCCCGGCTGCCAGCCGAATCCAGTCGTCTCCGCTGATTCTGCCGTTGCGGAGTTTGTTGGAGTCTACTTGCGCCGCTGCTGACAGCATCCGTGCTGCAAGCTGTTCTTTCGGCATTTCCAGTGAAAAAATACAAACTGCTTCTTCCGGGTGTGTTTTTGCAACATTCTGCGCCAGATTCAGGGCGAATGCCGTTTTACCCATTGCCGGACGTGCAGCAATCAGAATTAAATCCGATTTGTTCAGCCCGGAAATCAAACTGTCAAGATAGGCAAATCCCGTTCCCATACCTTTGTATTTTTCCCGGTCAGGTCCTGCCAGCCTTCCTATCTGGGTATAAGTCTCGGATACCACTTCCCTCAGCGGTGTCAGTCCGCTGACATCTCTGCCCTGACGTATGCTGAAAATCTGCTGTTCTGTACTGTCAAGCAGCATCTGGGCATTTGTTTCGCCGTTCTGGATTTCGGACAGCACTTTCTGTGAAACTTCTGCCAGGGAACGCAGATAATATTTATCTGCTACAATTTTACAGTAACTTTCCAGATTTGCTACTGTCGGCACACTTTCTGCAAGATTTATCAGATAATTTCTGCCTTCTGCGGCAGTTTCAAATACATGTGCTGCAAGTGCTTCATTCAGGACTGTAATTACATCTACATGATTTCCCGTCTGAAACATGTTCATCATAATCGTGAACAGTGTCCGGTGCTGTTCGATATAAAAGCATTCCGGCTTGATATATACCAGCACAACGCTGAGTGTGTCACTGTCAATCAGAATTGCTCCCAGAATTGTCTGTTCTGCATCCAGACTGTAGGGCATGTTGATATGTTCAAAATCAGGCATAATTTTTCCCCTTTCCCTGAACAAAAGGCGGCTGCTGCCGCCTGTTGCTTATACTTCTGTTACCTCAATGCGGATATTTGCTGAAATTCCTGTGTAAAGCCGGATTTCTGCTGAAAAACTTCCAAATGCCTTGATATCAGACTTGAGTACAATCTTCTTCTTGTCTACTTTGCAGCCGTGCTGCTTCTCCAGTTCCTGTGCAATCTGTGCAGAAGTCACAGAGCCAAATAATCTGCTTCCTGTTCCGGCTTTTGCCTTGATGACAACTGTCTTTCCATCTACGGCTGCCTTGATTTCTTCAGCAGTCTGTTTTTCGACATCCTTCTTGTGCTGTGCAGAAGCTTTCTGTCCCTGTAATTTATTGATATTTTCCGGGGTCGCTTCTACGGCAAGCCCTTTCTTTAAAAGCATATTGCGGGCATAGCCGTCAGCAACTTCTTTCATGTCGCCTTTCTTGGCAGAACCCTTGACATCCTGAATGAAAATCACTTTCATGATTACAATCTTCCTTTCTGTTTAAGTATATCTATCGTGAATAATTAAAAAATTAATTATTTTCTTCTGTGGCTGTTTCGGCAAGCACTTCCAGTAACTGATTTTTTGCCTGTTCTGATGTAATGCCACGCATCTGTGTGGCTGCCATTGTCTGATGACCGCCGCCGCCGAGCTGTTCCATAATGACCTGTACATTCACTGCACCCAGTGAACGTGCTGATATAGAAACCATATCTTTTACGGTATAAATTACAAATGCTGCATTTACATGCGAAATGCTCAGTAATTCGTCTGCTGCCTGTGGGGCTACCAGCCGTATTTCCGGTGTTCCTTCCGGTGCGATTGCGATTGCGTGACAGCCGACTATCTCTGCTGAACCAACGATTTCTGCACGGCTCTTGTAGGATGCGATAGAACCCGAAAACAATCCTTTTACTTTTACGGTATCTGCACCGATTTTTTTCAGATATGCCGCCGCTTCAAATGTCCGGACTCCTGTCCGCATCACAAA
>AUXO016335495.1_pt1 | contig 25510 bp, 19 predicted proteins | sample 768731 | NCBI WGS metagenome assembly AUXO01 (sample SAMN02715735, study PRJNA202380) | gut metagenome | biome: sheep rumen | host: Ovis aries | place: New Zealand: Palmerston North | reverse complement strand
CGAATTATCCGTTCTGTATTGGTAGTATGTCTGGTGCGAACGTTATAGTTACTGAATCCCCGATGACTGCTACCGTCAGTGTTTCAGTTCCGTCTATAGATGTTGAAACAACCGAGTGTTTCAGGCGTGCGGTAGAATCTGTACTTACATCTTCCGAAAGTAGTGGCAAATAAAAGGAGAGACCAACTAAATCAGAAAACTGTAATAGTTCTAGTAATTGAACTATTTAAGCAAAGGAGAAAAATAAATGAAAGATGTTTTAACCACAGAAGAATGGATACGAGCTATTAAAGCTTTATTGTTTTTGAATAAAGACTCTGAAGAGTCTGATATAGATGTAGATTATGTTAGACAACTTATAGAAGAAAGTATCGCAAGTAGTGACAGTAGGTATATTGCTACGGTGCGTACTACTTTAGAAGATATCCAAAATGCTTATTATTCTGGTAAGCAGGTTTTCCTTCGTTTATCGGATGAGACAGACGAGAGACCTACGATGATAGCACTTTCTCGGATTACTTCTGATGTTGCAGAGTTTGTTTTTCTTGATCCTGTTGAAGAGGTACTTGAGGTTAATTATATTAATCAAAATGGGCATGGTTATAGTACGTATGATCTGAAAACAACGTAGATGTATAATAACTAGTATTTTGTATGTAAAACTGTTTATTTAGGAGAAAGTAATGTCTGCTTATTATGAGTTGAACGGTAAGAAAAAGACCATTGATTACAATAATAAAACTGAAGTATATGAGACCAGTGATGCTGAAACAACAGGTTACAAAGATCTTAGAGGACGTAAGTATGTTCCTAAGCCACCCGTTGAGGAAGATGGTGGAGGGTCTGGTGCTAATGAGGATTTTGTAAAACTTATAGACAAGAGCATTGAAGTTGCAAATATTCCTGAAGGTGTTACGAGTATTGGTAATCAAGTGTTTTTTGATTGTAGTAATCTTACAAGTGTAACTATTCCAAGCAGTGTAACAAGTATTGGAGATCGGGCATTTTCTAAATGTTCGAAGCTTACAGGTATAGTTATTCCAGATAGTGTAACAAGTGTCGGAACAATGCTATGTAATGAGTGCAGTAGTCTGACAAATGCAACTATTTCGAATAATATAACAGAGATTCCAACTAGTATGTTTGAGGGTTGCTCTAAGCTTACAAGTATCGTTATTCCTAGTGGTGTAACGCGTATTGGTCTGCGAGCGTTTATGAACTGTTCGAGTCTTACAAGTATCATTATTCCTAGTGCTGTAACGAATATTGGTGAACAAGCGTTTAGTGGTTGCACGAGTTTAAATGAGATTATAGTTGAAGCAACGACTCCGCCCATGATATCTTCAGCTACATTTGCTAGTGTTCCATCGACTGCGAAGATCTATGTTCCTTCTGAAGCTGTATCAGCTTATCGTGCAGCGACAAATTGGAAGAAAAGAGCAAGCTATATTCGAGCAATACCAGAATAAGTATAAAATTTTGGATATGACTAAAGAAGAGTTAATGGAAAAGTGTCCGAGATGTGGTTCGGTGTGGCAGTCAACCAAAGCTATCAATGACGGTGTGTCTGAGTTTTGGAAAGAATGTTCGAATCCATCTTGTAATACTTATCTTAATACCTATATACCTCAAGGACACCAGTATGCGTTTCATTGTGATAATCATACGTTTACTGGAAATTTTGGCGGATATGGTTCAGGTAAGACTCTTACTTCCAGAGAAGAAATATATAAGCATATCTTTATAACTCCTGCTGGAAATACGCTTATTGGAGCAAATGTAGCTTCTCAGTATGAACAGACTATTAAGCGTGAAATAGAGGGTGATCTTCCAAAAGCTTTTGTTAGGCGTATTAATACGCAGAAGTCATATATTGATTTTATAAATGACCACCGTGTCTTATATAGACCTTATGATGATCCTAACAAGCTTCGTTCGTATAACCTTACTATGTTTGTTATACTTGAGGCTTCTGAGGTAAAACAGCAGAGTTTTGTACAGTTGAAAACAAGACTTAGGAATCTTAACGCTACAGTACCTGCTCTTGATACAGACGGGGACGTTCTCTATAAGACAGCTGCTAACGGCGTTAAGATTCCTGTTATAGCACATGACTGGCGAAGAGGCATTATAGAATCCAACCCATCTGCTGGGTGGATACGAGATGATGTTTTGTTGGTCAGTTCAGATATACAGAAACATGGGCAGATAGTTGATGAATATAGTGTTGACCCTGAAAGGGCGGATCCAGCGATCTCTACACATGTTACATCGACTTCTGCCAATGAGTTTCTGCCTGATGATTTTATAGAGAACAATAAAAAGAACAAACCACTTTGGTGGGTTAATAGATATTTACATGGTTCGTTTTTGTATGCTGAGGGTAAAGTATATCCGAAAGCAATGGATTGTATTGTAGATGACTTTGATGTACCGAAGCATTGGAAACGTATTCTTGCTTTTGATTACGGTCTTACAGATCCAGCAGCGTTTATTCTTGGTGCTGTAGATATTAAAGACGGTATTCTGTATATTTATGATGAGTGCAGAAGTACAGAGAATAACGTTGAAACGCTTGCCAGGTTATTTTTTGAGATAACCGATGATATACCTGTTGGTGGTTGGATTACGTCACCTATTATAGATCCTAAGTCAGGACCTAAACGTGATTATGATAAAAAGAGTCTTAGTGATCATTTTCTTGATTATGGTATTAGTTTCAAACCAGGACATATAAGTGTTGATGCACGTATTTTTAGATTAAATACATATTTTGAAACTGGTAAGATCAAGATAATGAGGAAGTGTAAGAGTCTTATTCGTGAGTTAGACAACTACAAATATAAGACAGACGAAAGTGTTTCTTCAGGTTATACAGGTAAACCTGTAGATAAAGATAACCATTCTATAAATGCTTTAGAGTGGATCACTATGGAACTTCCATCCGACCCTAGAAATCTATTAAATGGTGTTTTTGGGCGTAATGGAGAAGATCTTACAAGTGAACAAAATGATGAGATAAAGGTGAGTTATTGGGCATTAGCTGATGAGGATGACCATAGAGCGTCTGGTTTGATGCCTGAGACTCCTTATGATATAGATTATGGGCAGATATGGTGAGTAGGAGGAAGTTATGAGTGAGACAGTATTATTAGCTGTAGTAAGTGTGTTATTGCTGGTAAGTTTCTTTTTTAATAGAAATATTACAATACGTATAGATATTCCTGAAATAAAGGTTTCAAAAGATGATGTTGTTGAAATGAAACCTATCGAAGATCTTTATGATGAAGACGGTGAGTTAAAAGATAAAGAGGCTAAAGATACTATAGATGAAGTATTAGCTAAAGTGAATGAGATCATGTATGGTGATGACATTATAGACAGAGGTGATCAGTAATGGAATGGGAATACGATGAGAAGAAAGTTTTAGGCTGTCTTAAGCATAATTATGATATTGGCAAACAGTATTATGGAAATATTCAGAGGCGTATGAGGCTTCTCGATGCTACAGATAAAGGCGATCTTTGGAAAGCTATCGGTGCTAAATTCCCACCGTATCAACTTCTTCCTGATACTAATTATGTAAGCAGAGTAAAGAATTATATTCTTGCATCTATCTATACTGTTTCTAAAGCATCTGATATCGTTCCCACAAATGAAGAGGACATTGATGTCTGTATGGAACTTTCACTTGCTATTGAGCATGAGTGGGATAAACATAAGATAGGTTACTATGAGTTTCTTGCAGGTGAAAGAGCATCGCTTCTTAATCTTGGTATAACCCAGGTTTTATGGGATGCTGAAGATGATGATCTTGCTTTTAAGAATATTGATCCTATGCATTTTATGAGAGACCCATTTGCTGAGGATCTGCAGGAGTCTGGTTGGTGTACTACTTATAATAGTTACCATGCTGCGGTATTAGAGAATAACCCGCTTTATAAAGAAGCTTTTCAGGAGCATGTGAAGTCAGGTAGACTTGTTAGTTCTACCGAATATCTCCCTGATTATCATGATAAAAATCAGGCGCATGAGTCTAACAAGCATTATAACTTGTTTATCTGGTGGGTTCGCAGACCTGATGGAAAGATAGACGAGTTTCATACTATAGATAATAATGTTATGCTTTATTATAAGCTTGATATTAAACCTAGTATGTTTCCGTTTGCGGAACTTTATTGTAATCTTCCTGGTTCAAGTCTTGTAGGAGTTAGTGAACCTGCTAAGATTTTTGCAAACAATCTTGTGTATAATATGCTGGATAGTATTGCATTAACTAGTATTTATAAGAATCAAAGACCACCTAAGTTTGTTAATACACAGTCTGGATTAAATGTTGATGCGTTTAGTAAACATGGTAATGAAGCAGACAGGACGTTTATTGTTCAGGGTGATGCTTCCAGAGCTGTACATTATCATCAGTTCCCAGATGTTCCGAATTCATTACCGACAATGCTTGACAAGCTTGCATATAATATTCAGGACGTTTCTGGTGTTGATGATAAGTATACAGGAAGAGATACAGGTTCAATTATTACTACAGGTGGTACGCAGGAGATGCTTAATAGAGTAACTCTTATAGATACGCCTAAGGTAATGAATTATGAGAACTATGTTTGTGATCTTACGCGACTTGTTCTGAAGTATCTTCTTGAGTTTGCTCCGTCTAGACGATATCTTGTGAAGGATTCAGCTCATACTGGAGCAGAACAGAAGTGGACAACAACTGAGGTTCCGTTCCCTGAAATAGATTCTGATACAGTGTTTGATTATACTGTTCAGGTTTCTTCTGAACTTCCGAAGAACAAACAGCGTATTCAAGCATGGGCGGATCATATTATGGAGAAGCAGATGCAGTATAAACAGGAAGGTCTTGAGATTGAACTTATTACTCCAGAAGAGTGGTTACGTGCTCAGGATATTCCGTATAAGGAACAGATGCAGGAGCGTATGGGTATTGATAGAAGACTTAATGCACTGCTTCAGGCAAACAATGTTATCAATGAGTATGCCCAGATGATAGATCAGGGAGTTGATCCTAATGATGCAATGCTTGTTGCTGCAGATGGTCTTGAAGCTATGCGTCAAGGACAGGCTACTCCGTTCCAGGAGCAGATGGCAGGTATGAGTAATCCACTTGAAGGAATGACTGTTCCTGCGCCTGAAGAAGAAGCTACGTTACCTGAGATATAGTGTTTAATAAAATAGGAATACCATATATTGTAGGATATTCCTATTTTATTGCAATTTTATACAAAATATAGTATAATTGACCCAAATAAGGGCTCCTCCCCCTTTATTAAAGTGAGAGCATTTTTTAAAACGGTTACGCCAGCCGAGAAAGGAAATGGTAGATGGACGAAAATATCGTACAGACGGATTCTGATATTGTAGCGGAATTCGAAGAACTGTTTGGTTCTAATGCTCCTGATGATGAAGAAACTGAGGACCAGGAACAGGAAACTCAGGACGAAGAACAGGATGAAGAGGAATCGACAGAAGAACCTTCCGAAGAGGAAGAGACCGAAGATGAATCTGAAGATGAAGAGTTTGAAGATGATACTTCAAAAAAGAAAAAGACTGAAGATCCGAATGTTAAAAAGCAGCGTGAAGCATTTTATAAAATGCGTACACAAAATAAGTCTTACGAAAGGTTGTTCAAAAGACTTGGAAAACTTTTTGACTTAAGTGATTCAGGAGATGCTGACGAGATAGTATCTAAGATTGAGGATGCTATTCTTCAGAAAGAAGCACAAAAAGAAAATGTTCCTGTAGATGTTATGAGAAGACTTCAGGAACTGGAATCAATCGTTAATCAAAAAGAGTCGAGTGATCGAGAGAATCGAGTAACGACTGACTTAGCTAAAGTAGGCGAAAAGTACGGTTTAGATCAAGATGAGATGGAAGCGTTTGTACTTGAGCTTGCAGAAGATGGAAAGAATCCGCTAGAGGTTGATGGAATCGATCTTGAGAGCGAATATCTGAAACGTCATTTCGATGAGATTCTCCAGGCTGCAAAAGATGAAGCAGTTCAGCAAGAGTCTGAGAGAAAAGATAAAGTTAAAGATAAAGCGGCTAGCGGTCTTCCAGGAAAGAAGGATAAGTCAGGTTCAGATAATGAAATTAAATCTATTGAAGATTTAAACACGTTTCTTGATTCGCTTTAAGAAAGAATAGGGAGGAAATGAACTATGGCTGATCTTAATGCTCTTGCACCTGTTGCTGATATTAACCATTATGTGCAACTGGCAAATAACACAAAAAATCTTGTAAACCCTGAAGTATTTTATTCTAAGCAGCTGCTCGATACTATCAGAATGGATGCTAAAGAATATAAATACTATCATCTTGCAGATGAAGCTCCTATTCAGGATAAAGCTGACAAACTTCTGCTGAGACGTTGGGCACCGCTGCAGGCACATACAGTTCCGCTTGTAGAAGGTGTACCTCCGAAGTCAGATAAAGGTTCGGTTGAGAAATATGAGCTGACTGCTGACCAGTATGGTCGTTATATGGAATTTACTGATAAAGTAGATTTCAAAGTTGTTGATCCTGTACTTGCTCATTATTCCAGAGAGTATTCTATTGTAGCTATGGAAACTCTGGATATGCTTGCAAGAGAAGCTCTTGCTATTGTAGCCAATAAGTTTTATGCAGGTGTAGCTGCTACAGTTGAAGATCTTACTATTGATGGTTCGAAGCCGACGCTTACAGATCTTCGTCTTATTGCTCTGCATTTTAAGAGAATCCTTGTTAAACCGAGAAGTGGTGCTAACTATAAGGTAATCTGTTCGCCTGAGTTTACTTATGATATGGTCGAAGATCCGACTGTTGAGAAGTTTATGAAGATCAATCAGACTACCAAGAATGTCTATGATGGTTCAGTACTGTTCCCGATGTTCAATCTTGAGTTTGAGGAGTCTCTTGTTGTACCTGCTGGTGGTGACTTTAAGGTTATTCCTGCTGGTGAGACAGAAGCTGTTTCCGCTAAGAGACTTGTTCGTTATGATGCTGATAATGAGAAATATGAGTATCATACGCTGCTTGCTACAGATCAGGTAACGAGAAATGGAGAGTCTGTGGCAGCTATGGAAGTTGCTGAGGAAGGTGCGTATGTTAAGGATTCTCGTACAGGTCAGGACGCTTCGTATATTCCGAATCTTGTAACTTGGAATATTGAAGGCTGTGAAATCGATGGTCAGTCAGATTGGACTGAGCTTAAGATGCATCACATCTATGTTCTTGGTAAGGATGCTCTTACAAGGACAGGTCTTACAGGTCAGGGACAGGCTAGAATGTATACTAAGCCGCTTGGTTCGGCAGGTGTGCTTGACCCGATCGATCAGAGACAGTCGATTGGATTTAAGATCAACTCTGTTGGATTTGGATCGACTAGACCTGAAGCAGTCATTGACTATATTTGTATTCCGTCCACAGCTAATCTTGTTTGGAGCGATTAATAGGAGGCTCTAAATATGGCTGAAGGAAAAGGAAAAACAAAGAAGTCTGATAATCTTCAGACTGTTGAGGTTAAAAGGCGTAAGCTAGCAAACAGATATAGGAATGAAGAGAAGATTGGAGTTTCCATTTCTCCAATGTACCGTCCGTATTTTGGGAATAAGATGGCTATCAGTATAAACGGTATAGCAGTATATGTTCCTTGTGATGGTAAGATGTATCACATTCCTAAGTCGTTTGCTACGGAAGCAAAAGCTCGTATGATTGCTGTTAATGAAATGTTAACACGTAAAGAGCGTATGACAAATATTAGTAGTAATGTTGAAGCTTCGCCTGGTGATCTTAAGTTTTTCTAAGACGCTTAAAGAAGGGGAGAATTGAAACATATTCTCCCCTTGTTTTTAAGGAGCTAGTATGTTTGTTACAGATATTGTAAAGGGGATTAATCAGCAACTTGCAGATGAACAGTTTCCGTATTCTCAGTTAGAGAGATATATGGATGCTGTTATTGATGATATAAACGATACTTTGAATTCTTCGTTTCCTGTTTTTAGTGAGTTAAGAGCAGAGAATGATAATATTGTTCCTACGGAGTATTCATATTTTCCAGATAAATATATTCGAAGTGTTGTTATAAAAGGTGCTGCATATAAATATTACATTATGGATGAAGAGGGTATGGCTACTGCAGAAGCTTATCAGTATGAGTATTCCAATGCTTTATTTATTATGCAGCGTGATTATCAAGATTTTGTTCCTGAGGAATACCAAGCTGATAGACCTGGAGCTGTAACTGTGGATATAGATAAGTTGGATTGTTATAGTAGTTGGTTGATGTGGTGGTAAGATGTCTACGAGTAATAATTATAAAACTTATGAACGAGAACGTAGACGCGTAATCATTCAATCTGCGTTTAACGGTGGAATGCGTTATACTAACGGGGCTATTGATGAGGGTTTTATAAAAACTATTGTCAATTATGATCTGTCTAATAACGGTACTTATTTAATTCCGCGTCCAGGTTTACGTGCTGAAACATTATTTATTCCAAAGTTTTCAACTGAATCGAGTCGTATTTTCAGCAGTTCCTATCAAAGAGTTGTAGATTCAAAAGAGTGTGTTGAGAGTGATGGATTTGTTTACCGACAGTTTGTTGTTGCTGAACATAATGAAGTTCTAGATACTTTTAAGTTACAGTTTGTTACTTCCAAAAAGGAAGATGATAAAACTGTAGTTTTAAGATATGCTGAGAATGCTGGACTTGATGATTATGAAACTACGTTAGGAGATTATAAGGTGTCTGAGAAGTATCTTTGTAATGCACTTAAACGTAGTAATGATGTTGTGCATAATTGGAAGGTCAGCGATACCAGAGCTTTTGATGTTGTTGGTACTTTTGGTTTCAGCAATAACTATTTTTGGTTTAATAACGGCAAATTATATAAGTCTGTATTAGATGATAATACGCATAAGTATGTAGGCGAAGAAGTTCCTATAAAATCTTTGAGTGCTTCGGAAGTGGTTCTCTACGGTTATAACATGCTTTCAGATAGTCCGTATAGTTTTGTTGATGGACCTACTAATGGAAAGATTGAGTTGGAAGGTATCCTTCCGTATAGAGCAGGTTCAAATTATACAGAACTGCAGATGACTCCTAAGCAGAATGAGACTGTTGATTTTAGGTGTTATTTCAAAGGACACGTAGGAGAAACGTATAAGTTTGTGTGGGAGTGGAGAACTATTAATGATTCTTCATGGACTACAATAAAAAGTTTAGATTCTGCAGAAACATATACTGTAGTTGCTGATGGAGATAATGTCAAACTTCAGGATTCTGGTGGACACGATGTAGTACTTGCTGAATCATTTAAAGTTCCTTCTGCTGAGATTATGGTTCGTGTTCAGGCTTTTAATGGCGGGCAGTTAGCTTATACAGAAGAAGCTATGACTATGGGGTTTGATTTTACTTCGGAGAGTTATGGTATAACCAGTAATGTAGCTCAGGAACAGTATGATTTGTCTACAGCAAAAGGAATGGCTTATTGGAATAATCGACTTATTCTGTACGGTGTTCAGAAAGATCCTACAGTTTTGTTTATTAGTGACCTTAATGAGCCAGGATATTTTCCGTATCCGAATAATATAACAATATATAACGAACCTATAATAAGTGTAAAACCTTTTATGGGCGACTTGCTTGTGTTTACTACTTCAGAGATACATAGATTAAGTTTAGGTTCTGATGGTGTTTCGTTTAACGATACGGTAGTGCAGACTCATCTGTACTTAGAGGCTGGGGACAGAAGGTTTATTCAGATAGTTAAGAATATGGTTTTCTTTAAATCAGGTAATTATTTCTATATGATGGTTCCGAAGTCTCAGGCATCTACTGGCACATTGACTATCGCACCTATATCAAGCAATATAACTGAGTTTTTCAATAAGTTTGAGCATAATGTCTATGAGCTTCTTATGGAAGTGTACTATTATGAAGACTCTTTAAAGTTGTATGATTATTATAATTATCTTGATTATGATGATGTACATAATATTTATGTATTTAAGTATGAAGAGCTTAGTGCGCAACGTGTGGGGTATATGTATCTTGATCTTATTTATGATACTAATTTGCGTAATTGGCGCGTATATATGTACGAATCTACAGATTATATGCAGCCATATAGATTTGATTCTACTCAACGTGGGCAGTTGATAGGTATAACGTATATAGGCAATGAGTTGTTTATTGAATTATTTCAATGGGACATTCTTGATATTGCTGATATTCGTTTGTTTCCTTCGAATGATTTTGTTTTTCCGTCTGGAGAAGGTTGGACTGCAGAACGTGAGGAAGTTTTGAACGAACTTTATCGTAGTTCTTATTTAAACTCTAAACATAACAAATCATTTTTTAACTGGCAGTTTATTGATACAGGTTATCGAAATGAGATTCTTGATCATATGAAAAGATATCGTGAAATACAAGTTCAGTTAAATAATGTTGATGGTGTAGACCTTGAGTTTGGTATGGACTTTTATTTAGATAATGAAGTTCGTATGCGTTGGTATGATTATGAAGTTGAACATATAGTTGATGAAAGTGCTAGTGATTATGGTCAGTTATATGTTACCAGAATAGCAGAGCCTAATATTAAACTTGGTAGAAGTACTACCAGGTTGTCAGGTGATGTTGAAGGTTTTGAAATAGATAAAAAGCGTGTTTGGATTCTTGAACAATCTCAGTTTCCTGAATTATCGCTTTGGAAAATAAGGATGCCTGTTTCTGGTAAAGGAGCTGCACCTAGGATGAAGTTCCTGTCTCAGAATGAACAGCGTTATGAACTGATGACTATAAACTGGGTTTGTAGAGTTATGAATGCGAGGTGATTATAGTGAGGTATGTACCTTCTTGGATCAATGATGAGGATCATGATCATCCTAGTAAATGGTTTTTAAAACATAAAGCTGGTGATGTTATTAGTGCTGATGAATATGATGGTTATTTAAACAGGCTTATTTATCAGGGCGATAACAATGTTAACGGTATCCTGGAGTTGTTTGAGGAACACGAGGGGTATAATGAAAGATTTGAAACTATAGAAGATACCGTTGAGGATTTAGTAACTGAAGGTAGTTATATAACAGGAATGAGGTATACTAATGCTAATCATTCTGTTACAGGAAATTATCTTGAGTTAACAGCTGGCAATGGAGATATTGGGTATGCGTTAACTAAGAACGGTTTTGGCAGTATGTTAAATCAACAGAAAGGTGTTGCGAATGGGCTTGCTACACTTGGTTCTGATGGTAAAATAAGTCCTGCGCAGGTTCCTGGTATTTCTACTGTTATAAAAAATGAGATTCTTAATATTTTTTATCCTGTAGGTACTATTTATATAAGTGTTAGTCCAACTAATCCAGGCGATGTTTTTGGTGGTAGTTGGGTTGCTTTTGGTACAGGTAGGACATTAGTTGGTATTAATGCTTCAGATGCTGCTTTTAATACTGTTGAAAAAACAGGTGGTGAAAAGACGCATAAGTTAACCAATACTGAAATGCCTTCACATACACATAAACCTAATGTTGCTACGGAATGGTTTGTTACTTCTGAACTTGACGAAGCTACAAACAGTGAAGCTACATCAAGAGCGATGGGAAAAAGTATTGGTGAAGCAATGATAGCCTACCATAGTTCTGCACATCCTACATTTAGTTATGTACATGTAGACAATTCTGGTGCATTTCATCATAGGGCTAATACACAATATGTTGGTGGTAATGGGGCGCATAATAACTTACAACCGTACATTACAGTATATATGTGGAAAAGAACAGCATAAAAAGAGAAAGGTGTTAATATGGCTTATAAATATATAAAAGCAAAATCGTGTTCCTACGGTGGCAAACGTTCGAGAAATGATATTAGATATATCGTTCTTCATTACACTGGTAATCAAGGGGACAGTGCCCGTAATAATGTCGATTACTTCCATAATGGTAATACTAGAAATGCTGGTGCACATTTCTTTGTAGATCAAAACGGTCATGTTTACAAAAGTGTTGCTATGAATCTTACAGCGTGGTCTGTCGGTGGCTTTTTTACAAAGGTAAACGGTGCAGGTAGGTATTACGGCAAGTGTCTTAATTCTAATTCTGTATCTATAGAACTTTGTGATTGTGCAACAAAAGATCCTTCTGTTGCTATGATTAAAGCTACTAGAGATTTGGTTAAGTATATACAGAAATATTGTCCTAATGCTAAAACAATAATAAGGCATTGGGACGTAAATGGAAAGCAGTGTCCTGCACGGATGTCAGGTGAGCACAATGCAAAGTGGGAGACTTTTAAAAAGCAGATTGCAGGAACTGCTGTTACTGCTTCTAAGAAAGCAAAAACAACCAAAAAATCCAACACTGAAGTGGCTCGTGAAGTTATTAATGGTAAGTGGGGTAATGGTGCTGAAAGAAAACGCAGACTGATACAGGCAGGATACGATCCTAAAGCTGTACAAAAGATTGTAAATGATATGTGTAAATAGAGGTAAGATTGTGCAATACGATGTGAACGGAATGTTGAGCGCTGTGTTAGAACTGTTTGGTGTTATTGCTATTATAGCTGCAGGTATAAAAGGATTAGCATATCTGTTTGACCCTATGAGTTCAACTCGAAGAAAAGTGGAAGAGCATTCAAAGATTCTTGTAGAGGATAAGGCAGCTATAGAGAATCTTACGGAGTTAACAAAAGATATTCTTAAGATACAGCTTTCCATGTTAAATCATGCTATTGATGGTAATGGTGTGGATAACATGAAGATGCTCAGAGAAGAACTTCAAGATAAACTTTAGAAAGGAAGTATTTGGGATGAAGAAGAAAACAAAAGATTTCTGGATAGCGGCACTTGTACGTGCAGGACGGACAGTGTGTCAGAATCTGGTTTCAACGATTCCTGTTGGATTTGCTGTAACGCCTGTTATGCTCCAGGAACTTAAATGGAGTTATGTGTACATTGTTCTTGCGTGGTTAGCAACAGGAGTTCTCGCAGGTGTAACGAGTGTTCTTACATCTATTGCTGGTGGACTTCCTGAAGTTGCTGAAGTATATGAGATAGATAAGGGTGGTATCGATGGCTAAAGTTAAAAAGAAAAAAGCTAAGGCTAAATCTAAAGAAAAAGCTAAGAAAACTACGGATCAGACGAGATCGTTAGATTGGGCGCAGAAAGCTGTTGAGACACTTCAAGGTCAAACTAAGGCTGCTTCAAAGTACGATACTAGTAATCCGTTTAAGTTTATTACTGGGTTAGGTCAGATTCAGGGGGCTATGGATAAAGCTACCCAGGCGGCTTATGATCAGAAACGTACAGAAGCTATGCAAGGTCTTAATGCAGCTGAGGATTCTGCTTATGCAAATACTCAGGAAGCTATTAGAGGATTGCGTAACAGTATGGCTCAGTCTGCTGCTAGTGGAGCTAATCGTGGTGCTGCTGGTGCTAATGCTGTTCAGGCTTTACTTGGTTTAGGGCAACAGAATAATGCGTTGACTACACAAGGCTTACAGAATATCCAGAATGTTGCTGGCGAACGTGCAGCACAGTTAGCTCAGAATGCTTCTGATGCTATTGATAAAGCTAATTCAGCAAGGTCTTCTCAGGCTGGTGCAGCTAATGAAAAGTATACTGCTGATCAGAACTATAGGTCTGCTGCAGCTACAGCATTAGGCGGATTGAGCGGTTCCAGACATACGGATGTTTATGATTATAAAATGAATCAGCAAACGAATAAGTCTAACCAGAAGATTGCTAAGACAACTCAGAAGACTAAGAATGTGAATATAAATAAGAACTCATAAAGGAGTAAGATATGGCTAGAAGACGTGGTGGATTGATTGGCGGACAAGGTGGTTATCAGGAACAGATTAAACAAGGTAAGTTTAATAAAGCCAATCCTTCAGGAAGTCTTAAGAAAGATGTTGAGAAGTTTGATAAAAACAGAAATAATACTGTTACAAATACAATACGTCGGATAGTCAATCAACAGCCATCTGTATCACCTCAGATGCAGGTGGTTGCTTCTAATTTAAGAAATTCTGGTTTTGATCCTACGAGTATAAAACCTAAATATCGGGATATGATAAGTAAAGGTAACACACCTAATATCTTTGAGCAGGTTCGAAAAGGTGAGAATATTTTTGATCCATTAGGTTTTAAACAGAAGCGTGAAGAAAGAGATAAAAAGGCAGCTGCTGCAGCTGTAAGTATTACTTCTAAAGAAGATTGGTACAATTCTATTGATAGAAGTTTTGGTGCTGGAAGAGGTAATAAGCTTTCAGATTTTCTTGCATTTCAGGAAAAAGCAAAGTATAGATTTCTGGATCGTGGTAAGAAACCAGATAGTATTAAGGGTCTTGTTGAGGATGCTGTAGAACAGATGACTGGTAGTTCGTTGACCAGAGAGATGGACGAGGTTAATACTGCTCTTAATGGTTATTACAGCTATGGTATTACTCCCGAAGAATGGCAGAAATGGCAGGATGAAAACACTTATGAGATAGAAGTAAAGGGACATAAAGAGAGAAGATTAAAAGCTAATTGTGAACTTCCTCCGATGCGTTATGATGCTGAAGGTAATGTTGTATCAAAAGAGCGTCAGGAGCAATTGAGAAAGACTTATGAAGATGTTTCGTTGTATAGTGCTGGTGCTCAGCATTTTGCTACTGAAGCGGAGAAGAAGAAAAAGGATGAGAAGAAACGTAGTAAGTATACTGCGAATTATAACGATACAGAAAGTCAGAATTCCTATGCTGATGTCTTCTTGGACGCTTTGAATGATGATACCAATAAGTATAAGAGTCCCTGGTCTTATAGTACTACAGGTGGGGAATATTTTAAATCGAACGATTTCGGTCCTAAGTTTTTTAAAGACTTATGGAAGTATCATAAGAAATACATTTTTAAACCTTTACAGGAAGGTGATTTTTTAGTACTTGGAAATAATGTACTTACTAATTTAGGTGAGACTTTAGATATTGGTGCCAGAGGTGCTAAAGCTTTTCAGTACGGTGATAGAGGCATTTATGGTACTAAAGCAGGTATGACCAATTTAAAAAATGATCAGTGGGTATATGGATCAGGTACAAATGTTTCTGAGAAAAAACGTAAGAAGACTCAGAAGGAACTTATTAAGCTTGGTGCTTTAGAGGCTATTAACGGGGGTAGTGGATTACGCGCAGGTGGAGCATTAGGGGCATCTTATAGTTCTAAAAAGGAGATTGAGAAACGTATTAAGGAAGCTGGACTTTGGAATGAGTATAAGCAGTTTAGGAAAGAATATTTGTCTGAAGATTTCAATTCTTTTAAGACAAGAGCTGAAGCTGTCAAGAAAGCGTACACTACAAAACGTAGAGAGCATTATGATGTAGATACAGGAAATGTATTTTTAGATATGGGTGTTGAAATGCTTTCAGATCCTACAGTAGTTTTAAGTGCTGGTGCTGCTTTAGGTCGGCGAGCTTCTAAGACTGGTGCTGAAAGTTTAGCACATAATTTAACAGTTGATCTGTTTAAGGAAGCTGGGATTGAAGATAATAAAGCTTTGAATAAATTAACTAGAGAGTACGGTAAACAGTTTGCTGATACTCTTTTAAGTAAGTCAAGGTCAGATATAGCTCGTGATATTAGAGATTTGAGATGGCGTGTAGGTCGTGTGTACGGAAACGCTGAATATTTTGTAGAAAGTACAGAGGGTATTGCTGATGAAGTTTTAAAAGATGTCACGAAGCAATTAAATAGTTATAGCTTTAGGTTTGTAAATTCTTTAAATAAACTTGATGATGTTGTGGATCAGGTTGACAGATTTTTATTAAAAAGTGTTTTTAATTTGCCTTATGTGTCATATAAAACTGTTAAAGTTCCTTTTAATATTATGCGTAGGACTTCCAGAGAATCGAGGCATGTAAACAGACGTCTTGTTGCTGAGGCTCGTAGGAATATGATTAATCCTGAAACAGGTCGGTTAGATGTTTTTTCATATGAGAAGATTGATTCTGATGCAGTAGACGACTCTATTAAGGATGTTGTATCTCAGGAGATCGTTGCAAATACAGAGATCATAATGCGAGAGATGCAAAAGATAGTTGACGATTGTGCTGTTCAAGATGCAGATCAAGTATATAAAAGACTTGATGCTTATGTTAAAGAGGCTACAGGTGGTAAAGCTAATACTTATACTGAGTTTTTAGAATATGTTGATAATCTTCCTTTTGGTAATAAACCGTTAGATGAACTTAGAGATCTTTTAAGACAACAGAAGGTGAGTATTGATAAATCATATCATCAGGCTCAGTTTAGAAATAATCGAGACTATGTTCAAGTTTTACAGGATATTATTCATGAAGGAAATCATACTGTTGATGAGATTGAAGAGTTAATAAATAATAATCTTTATTTGATATCAGATAGAGGATTACGAGAGAATCTTATAAGAATGCAGGATGAGGTTCGTTTTATTGAAGATCCTGTTGAGCGGTTACGTGTTTATGATGAATCTATAGAAGCTATGCTTGATGTATATCGTAAAGAGAATGTTTTTTATAGTATGAATTTGACTTCTAGAAGGATGCATCATAATGTTAAAAAGGAAGATTTATTGGTAGATAATCAAACTAAGATTCCTATTGATGATAGTACTGCTCTTGGTAGTAAGTCGAAAGCTTTCTTTACGATGTTGTTAGGTGGAAAGTATCCTAATGCTCCGTTTAGAGAGTTGTATAATCATATTGTTACCAGTGGTGGTAAAAAAGAAAAGATTGTTCTGGAAGATTCTTTTGCGTTTGATATTGATTGGGGTGATCTTGAGAAAGTAACTTTAGTTGAAATATTAGAGCCTTTGCAGAAAGGTATTAGAAATTTAGAACAGAAGAAAATAATTCTTAAGAATCAAAAAGAAGCGGCTGAGTTGAGACCTTTTGAGACTGGTCTTTTAGCTAAAGCCAAAGCGTTTAATGATGAGATTTTAGCTCAGGAAAAACTGGGTATGAAGTTAAATGCTGAACAAGATATTATAGAACTTCAAGAAGATATTGCTCATCGTTTCTTTTCTTTTATGCAGAATAATGTATTTCGTAATAGTCTTTTGAAGATGACTTCTTCTGATACTCTTTTAGGCAAATATGTTGTTCGTTTAAAATCAAGTGATGTTTCGGTTGTTGGTGTTAAACCAGGTAGTGAATTGTCTGAAGAATCTCAGAAAAGAATGAGACTCTTTGATAGGCTTTCAGTATTAATTACTACTTCTGAAAGGTATGCAGCCTTTAATCATTTAATGGAGCGTTTAACGAACAGTAGTCTTTCATTTGAAAAACAGAAGGGTTTTATTGAAACATTTTTCGGTTCCCAGAGTAGGAATGCTGATAATTATATGGATGCTTATGGACCTTCAGTTAATCAAGCTATGCAAAATACTAATACGCATATGGTTGCTCTTTATGGTGAAGACAGAGTTGCTTTAGATTCTTTTAGAAAACAGGTTACAGATTTTAATGGAGATTTGTACCAAGATTTGCGTGGTCGTTTTGGAGATGTTATTGATGATGAAAATGTACAAGAGCGTATAAGGAATATTTGTAGAGGAGGACACTTAAATCCTGAAGATGACGTAAGGGTAGCTATGTTACAGAATATTGTTAGAGATCCTTCGTTTGCAGAACAGATGAATGAATATGCGAAAGTACAACCTGTAGTTATTACAGACTTAGAGACTTTTGGTACTAATGCTGCTAAGGATGACATTATTTCTATTGCTACATTTGATTGGGATAATTTAGAGGATGTGTCTGATTTTAATAGTGTTCTTGATTTTATCGAAAGTAAGGAACGTACTAAGTTATACTCTACTAAAATGACAGAAGAGTATGTTGAAGATCGAATTGATTCTGAAGTGATATATAAGATGTTTGAACATGATCCGAGAGTCGGGTCTGTTGATGATGCTAAAGTTTTATTTAAAGAAGCATATTGTACGTCTGATGTTGAAGCTTTAAAATCTGAGTATGATATGTTAATGGAGTATGTTACAGATTTAGATAATAAAGCTGTTGCTTATCGTGGAGCAGTACCAAAACTTGTAGTACATAATAATAATGGATTTGATTTGAACATGTTGTTCTCTAGATTATCTAATCCAGATTATTTGATGTTTCCGCAGCATATTAAGAATTTAGATGCGTTACAGAAAAATTCATATAATATGTTGCAAAAAGTTGTTGAACGTCAAGGAAATATTCTTTTAACTAAATCTGAAGAAAATGAGTTGCGAGAAATTCTTTCAGAGTATGCTCGTGCTATCGGACATGGCGAAACAATGAGTGTTGTTGATATTGACGAGTTATGTTCAACTTTAGACGAAATCCTTGAATTAATGGAGGATACACAGGGTAATGCTATTAAAAATCGTGCGTCTAAGGAAGTGTCAGAGCTTCCAATAGATGGTAATATTGGTGATGATTTGCTTTTAGACGAAGATTTGTACCGCAGTTTACAGGAACTAAGGAGTTCTTTAAAAACTGAAATTGATGAGATTTATAAAAAGGATTTGAGCTATAGTTTTATTAAAGATACTCATAAAGGTAATCAGTTTGAAGGGTACACTCAAAACAGTATGATGAAAGAATTAAACCAGGGGCGAGATTCTGAATTGCTTCAGGTTGGTTACAATGTAACTATGTCTAAAGGAAAGGCATATAAGTTTTTTGATGTTGCTGATACTGAAGTTACTTTTATAGATCTTAAACGTATGGGTAATTTAGCTAGGACTGTGGATCGTGCTGTTAAACAACGTATGAAAGATAATGTACATATTTACTCTAAAGTTGTTCAAGATAAAGCGGAGAGTCTTATTAAATTTGCTCGTGAACATGCAGTTCTTTTAAGTGATGAGCATGAGTGTGCGTTTTGGAGACATTTGAATATTCCTGATAATGCTGCTGAAAAGTATGCTTTAGCTAAGGTTCTTTATGACAGATTGAATTATACTTTAAATAATTTTGTGGGATTTGATAAAGAAGAACTATTAGAAAATGGTAGGGCTGTATTAAATCGTGATTATAATCAAATGTCGTATGCACAAAGACAGGCTGTGGTTGAATATGGTGTGTGGGGTGATGATTTTGTAAAGTTTAATCTTCTTGATGATGGGACTGCAAAAATGTATTTTGAAGATCCGAATATTTTATACGATATTTTTAAAGACAGTCCTAAACCTAATTCTAGAAAATATGCTGAAGCAATAAAAGAAGAGTCTAGAAGTTTTAAATATCTGGGGGATAGATTGCGTTCAGGTACAATGTCTTTAGGGTCTGTATTACAAGGAAGTATTTCTAAAACTCTTACAAGTTTTCATAACGCAAGATTAAGGGCTATAAATGGTATTACTACCGAAGCGGCAGATTTATTTGATGAGATCGCTAAGAATCTTAGTGAAACTACTCGTGAAGAGGTTATTGATATGGTAGGTGAGTTGTATAGAGTTAACAAAGAAAAACAAAATTTACAGATCTTAAGTTATATAAATCAAAGTGAAGATAATCTTCTTTCTCATTTATTGTTTCATGGTAAATTTTTAGTAGTTCCTGCTAAAGGTTCAGCTAATCATACTCTTGAGTTTAATAAGTTGCGAGAGTTACTTAAAGGTGTAGATGGGTCTAAAGTGTACAGTGAGTTTGATGGTGATTATTTATTTGTTGGTATTCATAAAAACTGGGAAGGAAGACTTCAAATAGATAAAGACGGTAGAACTATACGTGAAGATGCTGAAATGTTTTTTGGCGATGAGCAGAAAGCCTACACAGCACCTCAGTATAAACTGTTGGGATATGATTCGGATTTTGTAGACAGATCAGTTATAAGTAGATTTTTATCTGAACAGGAAGCTCCTTTATATTGGATGAAGCGTGATGCGTTAGAAGCAGAGTATCCAGATAAAACTTCTACAGAGTATATTACGGCATCTCGTGAGTTGGCAGAACAGTATGGTGTGCCATCTGTTGCATTTCGTTGTTTGGATTATATGGAACATTATGAGCATCATATGGCTAATCTTACAGGTGGAATGTCTATTGGTTCGTTAGGTTTTTTACATGATACCAGTACTACTCAAAGAGCTTATGTTAATCTATCAGATTCGTTTAAGCGAAATACTTTATCAGAGGAGTATGTTAATAATGAACGATGGACACATACTCCGAATATGCAAATGTGTTTTTTGGGGGATGCTGATAACTGTTGGCATGTGGGTAAAGTAGATGTTGAAGAAACAGATGTATTGTTTGGTACATTTGATACGCTTGTGCGTACATCTAATCGTGCATCTACTGAAGCTTGTTATTTGGACTTTTTATTTAATGAGAACGATGCATTAAATATTAATAACTTATTGGAAGGAGTATCAGAGGAAGAGTTTATTGAGGAGTTAGCACGTAATGAAGATATTTCTGTTGTAGCTTTATTTGATGCAAATACAGACACAGGGTATGAAATAAAAGAATTAAAGATAGAAACTAAGGCTGATTTGGAAGAAGCTAAGAAGTATAATGCAAAGTTAATGGATTATGCTAGTTATATGGATATGGCAGAGAGTGTTAATAGGATCACTTCGAATAGCGAATTGTTTAAATGGTGGGCTAGATTTGCTACTATACAAAAACAAGTAGTCTTATTTAGACCTATGACTTGGGTTCGTAATGCTATAGACGCTTATACTAAAGGTGTTATTGATACTAAAACTCCTGCTGCTTTGTCTGCTAATATTATAAAAGCTGGTCGCATGTTGCATCAGTATAAACGTATTAATCGTATTGTTGAGACTTCCAGAGGTTTATATCATAATACTGAAGAAGATATTAGGCGTAACTTTGACGGTATAGTTCAGGCTGCATTTGGTAATAAGACTGATAAAGTTATGGATTTTGAGACTTATCAGCAGTTAGATGACTGGATGAATGCTGGTAGATCTGGTGGTTTATCGAGACAAGCTTTAGAAATAGATAAGCAAGTTAAACGTGGACGTGCTTGGAAAGATAAAACTAAATCGAAAGTTTCTGGTAGAGATGTGGTTTCTTCAGATTATGCTAAAGTACGAGGAATGACATCTGAAGAAGTTTCTAGATTGTATGACAATTTATCTCAAGCTGAGAAGAATATTATGGATAAAGATACGTTCTTAGGTATTCATTCTGAATCTAAGTTAAATGTATCTGATGTTCAGCTTACGCAATATGAAAAATTGTTAGATAGTATTGTTTATGGATATAGGGACAATACACTTAACTGGAATAGTCTTAAACGTGTTACTGCTAGAACGTATGACAAAGTTTCTAATGCTGCTTTGTTTGGCATGAGTTATGCAGAGGAGCATTTAAGATTAGCTCAGTATCTTACACTTGCAGATCAGGGATTTTCTGAAAGTGCTATTCATCGTCATATTGTGAACAGTCAGTTTGATACTACGATCAAGAGTCAGTCTCAGAAGATTTTAGAAACTGTTGTACCGTTTTATAGTTTTTCTAAATCGAATATGAGTTTCTGGGCTGGTCTCGTTCAGAAAGATCCTACTTCGCTTCGTATGCTTGAGCATATATTCAGTCAGCTTTCATGGAATATGGATGAGATGGATCCTAATGATTATTATAGTATGCAGCAGATTATGTCTGGTAATCTTAATGCAGACTTGTTACCTGATAATCCGTTTTTTGATATGACAGGTTGGTTTAAGTTGAATCCTTCTGTTATGGATGCATTTAATCTGGCTTGGGGTCCTGGTCAGAAGTTTGTTAATCTTTTGTATCCTCCGTTTAAAGCTGGACTTGGATATGCCGCCTATGAATCAGGTGCAGACTTAGCGGCTATGTTTGGACGTGATTTTGGAACACAATGGCAGGATATGTCGATATATGAAAGTCTTCCCATTGTGGCTCCTTTTCATAGTCTTGCAGAGAATCCTATGAGTCTTATTGATACAGGTTTAAGATTTAGTAAAGATCAGTTTGAGCAGAATAGTTTTGAGTTGTATTGTTCTGATCTTGAAAAACAAGGGATGTATTGGAATTCTTTAACTGGAAAACCAGAGCCATTAGAGTTAAAGAGTGGTACAAATTTAGACCATCAGGGTTTATCGTTCGCTTATAAGAAATGGTATGAGCAGACTCAGAGAGGTAGGCTATGGGATTCCAATGTTCATGCTTGGGTTCCAGTTAGTGATTATACTTTTGGGGGATTAAATAAAGAATGGGACTTTTCAAAGCCTGGTCAGTTTGATGCTTTTTGTAAAGAATATGAAAAACGGTTCGACAAGAAGTGGGATAATAATCAGGGTAAGTTTGTAGATTCTAAGGATTATATTCCAGGAATGTTGAATCGAAAAGATTTATCATGGAAAGAAGTATTATATTATCATAAGAAGATGTTTCCTGACGAAAGATGGGATGCTAATCAGGGTAAATTTGTACCTAAAGAGGAATATATTCCTGGAGGGCTTAACAGTAAGGATCTGTCTTGGAATGAGCTATGTGCTTTAAAGTATCATCTTCGTGGTGAAGAATGGAATTATGAGGAACATAGGTGGGAAAAGACTCGTGAGCCTGATATTGAAATATTATCTTATGAGTATCACACTACTTTGAACCAGGACTTTGACAAAACAATAGATAAAAGTAAACATAGTGAAAGTTTCTTAGATAGAATGAAGTTAGTAGCTTATGCTGATTCTAAAGAAAAGGGAGCAGCAGCTGCTTTAAATGATATCTTATCGGGTATGCGTATGCAGAGTAGTTTACTTCGTACTATGAATCCTAAAGCACTTACAGGCAATCCTGCTAATGATGCAGCTGTATTGGGTGCTATTATGGATAAGGCTGCGGAGTATGATAAGCAACGTAGTTATCCTTATAAAAAGTTTGATAGGTCTTATAATTACCGAAGTGGTAGAGCAGGAGATGTTACGTTTAGGAAAACTTCATTTGTGCCTTCAAAGCAGAACTTTGTTCAACTTTATGGTAATCCTGGATTACAGATAAATCATAAACGTTATAATGATCCGTTTTCATTTGGTAATGATAATTCAGGATTACGTATGGCTGTTTCAAAATACGCTGCGTATGATACTTATTATTCTTATGAGTATAGTAAGTTATATCATAAGACGGGTACTAAAGATGTGTTAGCACATTATCCTCAGACTAGTGAAGCTATACAGCGTTATGGTAATAGGTTTAATAATACTTATAAGGCGAACGGTTATTATCGTGGAATTTATACTGCTGCTAACTTTAAAGGCTTAAGTACTACGATTCGTAACAATTTACGTGAGCAGAATAAGTTACATGACTATCAGCATTAACGTCCGCTTAACCAGAACATTGAGCAGTAGTATGCAAATGCGAGGTACGTGCTGAGATAGTATACTGCGGGATCATATACTTTTGAAATATAATCCATTGCAATATAATAAAGTATAAGGATACCTATTCCAATCAGCATTATTATGGCTTTGAAACATTTGGATTGCTGTCCGTTTGTTCCTAAGAATATACATGCTACCAGGTATACAAAGGGCATGAGTAAGATAAACATTGAGCTGTCACCTGCAACGAAGTAATCCATGCTAACCTCCTTAATAAAAATAGGGGACTCGTATGAGTCCCCTTTAGTGTAGGTTTGTTATTCTCTTATTTTTACACCAAGATCGAAATTACTTGGTCTTGACATTTGGATTGCATTCCATGTTTTAGTATCTTCTAAAATCAATTGATTGATTGTAGTCTGATCTCTCCAGACATAGTAAGATACAATTTCCCAGTCTTTTTCAAATAGGACTGTTAAGAAACCATAGGGTGCATTCAAGCCATATATCTGTTGTTGGAGTTGAGTATAATAATAAGGCGGTATACCGTATTTTGCTGCTTTGTTTTCTAACGGTATATTCTCAAGTCCATAGTTTTCAGGTATAGATTGATAACCTATACGTTCTCTGAAGTATGCTTTTTTTCTGTCATAGTGTTTTTGACCGAAATAAGTAACAACCTTGATTTCGTCAGGTATATATTGATAAGTACCATCTTCACGGTATTCTTTATCAATAACACCATCGTAGTTGAATTTGATGTAAGGGAACTCTTTGGACCTATACATGTCTATAGGTTTGATAATATGCTTTCCTATAATTTGGGAATGTTTAGAGATTATGAACGGTTCAAGTTCTCTACCTTTGATGACCGCTGGTTTATCACCTACAGCCTTCTCATCTTCTGTAAGATAGTCTCTACATTTTTGAGCGATCAGTTCTGAGCGAGTTGTATAAGGGTTGACTCCCAGAACTATTGATGAATCGGATGTGCCTAATCCATCTTTTCTTAATAAAGCATATTCTTCGTTAGGGTACTGGTCTATATTTTTTATAGCTACCTCTATGTCCAGTTCAGACAGGTCTAAGTTTCCTGCGTTTTGTTTTTCATAGTTGGCACCCCAAGCGTATTTCTGTGTTACGTCTACTGCATTTTCTTTTGTTTCATCTCTAATCATTTTGTTCTCCTATTTCTCCTGCACATGCTGCATAACCTGCGAGGTCTATGAAGCTGTCAGCTTTTCCAGTACCTGTTTTTATACGTGCTATTTTTAATAGTGCCATCATTATTGCTACATCTACAGGAGAGAGTTTGATTGTTGGATCTTTTAGATAAGCGTTCCAAAGATCAGCTATTAGTTGAAAGTTGTTTTCAGGATTTCCGTAGTCATCTTCTCTTGATTGACATACGTATTCCTTTGCTTTGTCTAGTATTTCTGCTCTAGTCATAAGCTGTTCTCCTTTTATAGTTACTGAAATATTTTATTCTTCTTTTTTGTACAGGCTGTTTCTTTTTATTTTTACAGGAAATAAAATGAAGTGCGTGTCTTAATGCGTCTCTTGAATGTTCGTTCATTTCTAATCCGCTACGTTGATGTACATACTTTCTGTTAGTTATGGTCACGATTCCTTTTTCTAAGAGGACTCTATCAGACCATCTTGTTTTTACTGTTGCAGCGTTTTCTAATATATAAGCTTGTCTGTGACTCCAGCAAAACCACTGTAATAAACCTATTAATCTACAGGTTTCAATTTGTGAGTTGATCTGATTTGTAGCTCTGTTTTGATAGAGGATATAATCTTCGATTACAACTATTAGATTTTTCTTATGGCGTTTGAAGTTATAGTCTAACAGTTCTATATGTTTGTTCCAGTATTCTTCTGCTGTTTTATAGTCAGCAGCATAAATACAGCCACGAGCGACCAGTTTATTAGGAAGCTGCATTAAAACCCAGCCTGTAGTTCCTTTACCCTCATGAAAGTTTCCTGAGGGATCCAGTGCTAATACATGTGTTATCATTTTCTAACGACTCCTTTTCTAAAAGCAAATGGTATGCTTTTGTAGTGGAATGGCTAAAGCTATTTAAAAATTCTTCAAAAGAATTCTTTGCTATTCCTTCTTCTTTTAAAAAATCATAGGTTGTGTGCAGTAAAGCTGAGCA
>AUXO018717743.1_pt1 | contig 25518 bp, 22 predicted proteins | sample 768731 | NCBI WGS metagenome assembly AUXO01 (sample SAMN02715735, study PRJNA202380) | gut metagenome | biome: sheep rumen | host: Ovis aries | place: New Zealand: Palmerston North | reverse complement strand
TATAAATAAACTGGCCCATGGTTATTAGTTCCAGAGCCAGCTGAGTTAATTCCCATTCCAGTGCCGGACGCCTTTGAGGTTCCGGCTGGAGAGAATGTTCTATCTTCTACCGTCTTTGGCGTGTATGTGTTACGAGCCCAATTGGTAGTTGTATTGTTTTTAAAAGAATGATTAACCAGAGAGTTGCCAACATCCTTTTGAGCGGTCGGATCACCAATCTGGATGATCTTACCATCTTCGGTCAGGAAGCCAATAAATCCTGTTTCAGATTTGACGTTCGCCTCGAGAATCGGATAAGCTTCAGAAGTACCTTCGTACTCGACATTGAAGTATGTCGTATCGCCTGCTAAAGTGGCGTCAATTTCATACTCCTGCGTCGAATAGCCTCTTCCGTCTGAGCAGTGGATTGTGAATTCGCCAGAGATGGAACATGAATTAACAAGTCTTTCTCCAGTAATATTGCTAACAATTCCATTGTAAAAGATGTTCTCTTCATCCCTAAAGATGAGCTTAAACTCCTTGCGACTCTGATGTAAGAAGCTTCTTAGTTTCCTCGACGCAGCATGAAGATTCTGAGGAGTATTGCAAGTGATGTTGTAATACACTGTAAAATCTTTAGGCTGATATCGTTTGTTCTTGACTTTCGACCAATCGGAGGGCCTTGTCGTCTCTGATAATTCAGAATTCAAGGTCCAGCGACCAGTCGTTTCTTTTGTTCTGTAACCTGGAATAATTTGTTCCAGATATACCCCGCTAATGGATGGAGAGTCACCAGGTATTGGCAACGATGCTACATACTCTTCTATGTTCATCTAACTTTCCCTCCTTTACGGTTAGTATTTCTGTCAAGCAGAGCAAGCTCACTACGATTGTAACGAGCTGTTGCCCTGGCAATATTGCGTCCGTCTAAGTTCGTGTTAGTCACAAACTCATACGTCTGATTCTCCTGAGCTGCTGCCAAGTTATCGATGGATCTTGACAGATCTGAAATATCAGTCTTGATTCCATCCATCTCGGCGCTAAGCCTCATGTCTCTTGTGGTGATGTTAGCGCCAGCAAATGCTAGTTCCATAGACCTCTGACCGAACATTCCATCGAACATTCCCATCCCATTTTGAACATTTGACAAATCTAGAACAGGCGTGACTCTGGGGTTAATGTCCATGTCAGAATCAACCCACTCAGATACACGATTAATGGCGTTTTGTAAGGAATCTCTCAACGAGTAACCAGATCTCTCACCGCTTTTACGGACGAGAGACAAGTTGTTGTCAACGCCCTTAGCGACACCAACATCCCAGAACTTACCGAGCATCATACCGACTCGGGAAGGAGATTTAGTAAGTGATGCGTTTCTGTAACCGCGTTCTACTTCGTTTGCAGAAGCTTCACCACCCTGATATGCAAGATGAAGATTACTCATAATACCGGACAGTACACCTGGGTTGAAGTATGAGCCAGCTGATTCGCCACCTGTTGTCATGTGTGTACCAGCAGAACTTGTCGCAGAATCAACGGTAGTATTCATTGCTGATTCAACTTCATCTTCGCCATCGGTAACACCCGAAGACAATTCACTGATGAAGCTGTCAGACAACTGTACGCCTCCATTTTCCATGTTCGGAATCATGTTCTGCATGAGGCCGTCGATTCCACCAGAAAGTAGAGAATCGTATTCACCATTTGTGAAAGGATTCACAATTCCATTCATCATATTTGTGGTGAATGCGCCGGTACCAGAACTGGTGTCAGCATTGGCCAATGCTAGGTTAGCGTTATTTTCTACGTTGTCGGCCATTCCGGGAACGTCACCAATCTTACTTAATTCGGTATTTACAGCGTTTGTGGTGTCCTGAGCCGCTGGCACAACCCAGTCTTTCGCCCCTCTGATTCCGTCGGCTAGCATTCCGCCAACTCCGGGAATCATGCTGACAACCGATGCAACAAGCTCGATAATAAGGTCCCAAATTGAGTCAAGAAGATTTGCTACCGCCTCAAGCAATGGCTGTGCGTTATTTCTAATGCCATTAGCGACCGCGTTGATAAGCGCAATGATGACCTGAATCAGCATCGTCACTACCTGATCGAGAACACTGATGATAAATGCCAGGACGTTTGCAATAAGCAAGAATATCTGTCCAGTAAGAATCGGGGCAGCTGCTACAATCTGGTTAGCGATATGAAGAATCAAATATAAAACCGCAGTTGCGATCGGAACCGCAGAGGACACAATAGCTCCTGCGATTCCAACGAGAAGAGCTGCAATACCATTTGTTAATTCGGCTGTATGCTCTGATATCTGCTGTCCTAAATATATAAATGCATCCACTACTACAGGGATAGCCTTGCCAACAAGGTAAATAGAAGCAGCAATTAGTGCCATGCCAGCACCGAATAATACAGCACCGATACCTATCTTTTGTGCTGCGTTGCCTAATGCCTCGAGTCCTGTAGCTACAAACTGCGCTGCAAAACCAGCAGCTAATAAGGCCACAAGACCACCAGCAATAATCAAAAGACCCATTCCGGCTTCGTTGGCATATCTTCCAACTACAACAAGAGGTATGGAGAGTAATATCAATGATTCTGCAAGTTTAATAAGCTGGTCGCCAGCTCCCTCGAACTTGGACATTACTGCTCCGACAATACCAAATACGATCGCAAGACCGGCAATTGCTCCAGCCCCTTTTGCAACCTGCGCTGCTGGCAGTTTACCGATGGCTTTTACTGCCAGTGCAAGAATCAGCATCGCTGCCGATAATATCAATGCGCCTTTAGCAAATTCGGTCATTCCGTCTTCATTTGCGACTAATGACACAGCAACTAACGCGGCCATCAAAGTCGCTACGCCAGTTAAACCAGTAGCAAGCTCTACAGGATTTAATTTGGCTAAAGATTTTGTGACCATAGCAAGAATAGCGATTGCTGCGGCAAATGCTATGAGTCCAGATGCCATATCAAAGTCGAGGTTTTCGGCAAACTTAGACAATGCGACAGCAGCTCCAACAAGAAGGCCGCCTAATATAGTTACCTTCAATGCACCGTCAATGAACGTTATCCAGTTTATTTTGCTTAATGCGTTGCCGATCAGGGCAAGAAGACCAATGGCAGCAACAAAGGCAACGATGCCCATGCTGATCTTGGCAATCTTAGCCGTATCCTCAAGAGTCTTGGATGTTTTATCCATGAAACTCTTAAACGGCTCAAGTAATTTATCAATAAAACTAGAATCGTCCGTCTTAGCAGCTTTCATCTTAGCAATAACATTCAAGATAACTGCAACGAGCCCCATTATTACAATGAGAGCGGACGACACCAGATGTAATTTGTCAGCGTCAACGAAACTTAATGCGAACATCGATGCTGCTAAGATACCAATCGCTTTGGCAATCTTCAATACAGCATTTGCATTCTTATCGTTAGCTTCTGCTTTAACGGACTGCATAAAGCCGGTAATAAGTCCGTTCAGATTTTTCGGAAGCTTAGCGAGTTCTTTAGCACCATTAGCGAGCGAAGATGCGAAGTTCCAAATAGCTACGCCTATAGCAGCTAAACCGCCTCCGGCCATCATCTTGCCCATACGACCTGGATCAAAGTTGCTGAGCATATCTCCGATCTTGTCGCCAATGCCTTTAAGCCACTCGACTATATTGTTAAAGACTGAGAAATCGAGATTGTCAAACCATGCAAGAATATCCGGCACCTGGATCGCATCGCCGTTCTTGACGGCTTCGTAAAATCCGCCTAATGCGCCGGCTACACCACCAATGGCGTCGACAAGTCCCTGACCGAACACGCTAAAGAAATTCTCAATGTCTTCTTTATGCGACACAACAAAATCGATTGCTTCTGCTAATTTATCAGCAACAAAACTGATAGCTTCTGCTAAAATATCAAGTGCTGTATCTAAGGTCAATGCCCAGTCAATTGTTGTAGCTTTCTGATTCAGTTTATCAAAGACTTTGCCAATAAGTTCAAAGAACATATCTCGAAGTCTTGTCAAACTTCCGATCAGTCGTATAACGCCGATATCATTCTTTAAAAGATTAAAGAATCTACTAATAGCGCCGACCACTAAATCGATTGCATTTATAAAGCTATCGAAAAAGCCAGTAATTGCCGAATCGACGTCAAACGTCTCCCATAGCAGTTCAAAAGCGTCTGTGATCGTTTTTAATCCAGACCACAGTGGTCCTTCGATTGCACCAAGTACTATACCGAAAACATGCCCGACAACTCGACCAATTCCTTCAAGGATTAATTTTCCCCATTTAAGTACCTGGAAAATATCAATAAATAACGAATGAAGAATTTCAAGACGTTCTTGCGCAGGCGTTAACTCTTTTGTTGTACCATGAGTAACGTCGGAGAATTCTTCAAACTGCGAGGCTGTCTTAGATAAAACTGTTCCTGCTGTTTCAGCAGCATCGCTAACGTCCATCGATTGCTCTCTGAACGCATCTGCAGTTTTGCTTACCGTTTCAGTTACAGCTTCGGTCTTCTCAACAACTTTCTCAGTTTCGACTTCATAGCGATAGTCGACTCCTAAAAGTTCATTGACTCGATTCTGTACAAGCTCGAAAGAATATCCAAGTTCTCGAAGCGTATCAATACGCTCCTGACCATTACCGAAGTCGCCTCTGATGGTCTGCATTGCCAAATCGTCAAGAACTTCTTGGGTTTTAGCAATTGTGTCAACGACTTCAGTTACGGTTTCAACTGTTTCTTTTACTGGTTCAGTTGCTTCTTCTGCTACTTCTTCGATTTCTTGAAAATAGTTCTTAAAACGTTCTGTAAAATCTTTGAACTTATTTGTAAGATCAATAAGCCAGTCGGCTCTAGCGGCAATATCTTCTCCCGTTTCTACAAGATTATAGAACGGATCAAATACCATGTTGAACGCGTCTGAAACAGACCCACCAATTGTTTTGATTCCTGCTACAAGATTTTCAATACCCTCAATAAAAGTAGCATAGCCGCTACCTTTTTCTTGGTCTCCAGCCCATAGTTTAAGAATATCGTTCTGGATATTTAAAGGCGTTACAAACAGCTCGTATAATTCTTCGGACAAATTAGTCCATAGTTTTTTAGCGTGGAGATAATCACCGAATATGTATTCAAATGTCTTCATCCAGCCAGATGCGACAGCTTCAGAAGTAGCATCAACAGCTTCCTGGAATGTTTTAGCTTCCTGGGCGGCTTTGAATGCTCTCTTGCCCATGTCCATTTCGGACGAGCTTAATTTATCAAGGTGTTTCTTAAGTTCGTCTACGCTAAGAGTTGTTTGATTGGAATATTTTGTAAGCAGTTTCTGCTGCTCTGCAGCGTCTCCAGAAGCAGCTTCATACTCATCGAGCATTTTAATTGCTTCAGAAGCACTGTCTAACTGGGCGGCATCTTCGAAATCATACAACGCAGTTGTAAAATCACCAAAGTTATTTAAAGTCTTCGCCAATACATCAGACGTAAACCATCCCGTTGACAAAGTGCCTTTGAAGTCTTTGGTGACATCAACGGCTTTTCCTGCAGATGTCGTGTAACCGTCACTGGTTTTCTTTAAGGTCCCGAGTTCGACAGCAGCTGCAATTGCTGCTTCTTTGAACTCTCTGGTAGCCATATTGGCGTTTTCGATAGACATCCAGTCAATGGACTTAACGCTACCGGAAGCCATGGCCTGGGACAGGTTATACATTGCTCTGCCAGCATCCGAAATCGAAGCACCTGATAAGGACGCCCATACAGAAATACCCTGCATCTGATTAACGGCATCTTCGAGCTTAATGCCATTGGACGTAAACTTACCAATATTGTTAGTCATATCCAATAAGCTGTAAGAAGTCTCGTCAGTAAACCAACTAAGCTTCTCCATTTGCTCATTGACATATGCCATCTGTGCTGATTGATCATCCCAGTCTTTGGCCGTAGCAGACATAATAGTCTGAATTGCGCTGGTCTTCTGGGCATATTTATCAAATCCACTTCCGATCAAATCGGTTGTCATGGACTTGACAAAATTAATACCCATATTTGTGAACCGGTCTGTAAGGTTAGCAACAACCGTCATGCCGGCAATTTCCATGGCAGAGAACTTTTCAGTTACTGTCTGCAAAGCCACTTCCATGTTTTTCAAAGAGAATTTCTTACCAGCGTCAGCTAATTTATCAATACTCTTTGAAGTTTTGTCGAAGTTGAGAGATTTGTTAAGCTTATCAACAGTTTTCATGCTCTGTTGAGCATTGTCTTCGAATTGCTTATTATCAAAACGCATCTCAACAACGCGTGATTCTATTGTAGGCATTAACTATTAATCTCCTTCCATGCTTTTTCGGCGATTTCATCAAAGACAGGGCGCATCGTTGGATTGATGTAGTCCCTGCCTTTGAAATATCCGCCTGTTCCGGTGCCATGACCGTACTGCAATATGACAGCGATTTGGACACCTTGATTAAAATGCGAGTTGGTCCATGAAATAGCTATCTGCCCGTTTGAATCGTGATCTATCTGATATCCCCACGATCTGGCCGTCTCTCCGCTATCGATTGGCGTCGCGGCTTCGAGGGCCTTTTTGCCTTCTTCCCCATATTTGGATAATATCTTTGTAAAGTCTTTGGTCCTTAACTTTTTAAGGTATTTCTCCGTCTCTGTGAATTTGCCATTAGACTTCAAGCTTATTTTCATAAGCCACCTCTCTTAGCCTCTAGATTTCATAGCTGCTCTTCGAGCCGCATTAAGAGATCTGTTCTGACTGTAAATATCTCGTTTAGACATCTTCTTTGGATCATTCTTTATACTGCACACTTGAATCAGGACTAAAAGCCTGTTAATGTGCCACTTTTGGCATTCGAACGGTATGCCTAATTGAATCATCCAATAGTAGATGAGTTCGCTAGTGATGATCTGACGACCGGGTCCTTTATTCTGACTAGAATTAATAGTCGTCGCAGTCATCGGATCATCAATGTATTCATTTATTTTGTCGATTATTTCGTTCGGAACATAATCGTAGAATTCAGGTTTAACGTTCTGGGTTAAAGTCATACAGCGAACATAGTCTTTGAGTTCTTCTGTAGTCTTGCTCTTATTCTCAAGAAAGGCTTTATGCCATTTGGACTCCCACTTGGAAATCGAAACCAAAGAGTGCTCCAATGACAAAGAAAAAGGAGCAATGGTTACAAACTCCTGTTTTGCTTCGTCATATAATTCGATTTCCGGGACGTCTAGTTTAAGCATTACTTGTTTGTGTTAGGAACAAGACCTTCGAAGAAACTCTGTGCGTTCTCTTCACTCGAAAGAAGTTCTTCGAACAAAGCGCTGTATGCTTCGCCATCAATGAAATCTTCCGCGAGCAAATGGCCATCACGTCTCTTGATGAATTTGTTCTTTCCATCTGTCGAGCGCTCACCATATGCTCTGAGAATAATTTCTTTAAACAGAGCCAGAATTGCTGCTTCGTCTTTCTTCTTGATAAGGGACTGTGCATAATCCTTCATACCACCAGGATATGAAGCATTAATTTCTGTGATCTCTGCCTTTGTAAGATGGAACATGAGTTCTTCTTCTACTTCGTTTCCATCTACGTCCGTGTACTTTACTGTTTTCTTAACCATCTTTTTATCTCCTTTACATTAAAAGAGGGCTGGCCGATTATTCCCCAGCCCTCAACAATCCCATTTTGAATCTTTTAAATCAGTTTCCGTTTCCGGTTCCGTCAGTCTGCGTTACACCGAGAATAGTAAATACTTCATCCGGCAGAGGCAGACGCGGATCTTCGTTTTCTGTTCCGTACAGAACATCTTCGAGGGCCTTCATCTTGTCCTTAGCAACCTTTGTGGAGTCAAGCTCGAGGCATGCTGTGGACTTGTAACCAGTGACATTTACCGGAGTAGAAGAGAATTCCCAAGAGAATTCGATTGCAGCCGGGCTGTCGTTGATTGTTTCATAGCTTCTGGAAGACGGAGAAGCTGTAGAATTGTAAACCAGGTGCAGCTTGTAACCGTAGTTTTCGAATTCTGTGTCGTTGCCAAGAACGGTTCTGTAGCACAGACCGAAAGCCTTACGCGGCTGCTGCATGATGGAAACGCCAGGAGCAACCTGAGCAGAGCCATCACATTCAGCCCATTCATCCGGATAAGTATAAGCGCCGATTGTGCCGCCAAAATCTTCAGCAGCACGCAGACCCAGATACTTGATATCATCTGCATAGAGCTTTGTTTCGTCGCCGCCGGACGGTGTCTGTTCGATACTTCTCAGACCATTCCAAGCGACGCCCTTCGGATAAGTACCGTTGGAAGCCTGCTGATAGAGCACACCCATACGAGTACCAGTTTCATAAAGATGTTTTCCGATTTCATCCCAAACTAATTTGGCCATTTTTTCCTCCGTAATTAATAATAGATAAGGTAATTCCAATGATTAAGATTGCTTGCCGTAAAGGACCTATCGAATCTTGTATATCGAAGTTTTTCGATCTCGAATCGGATAGGACTGTCCGGATTACGATCAATAATCATCAGACTATATGCGTCCATGTTTTTATATGGATCGTCGTTAGCGTAAACCGTATTAACATTCTGTAAGTGATAAATGATGCACGGATACTCTAACTTAACAGACTCCGGAGGCTGAAAGTATACTTTCTTGACTCCGGGAATTCCCTCAAGGATTGTCTGTAGTTGTTCCCGACGGTATCGTCCCATTGTATACACCTCCAACAGTCAAAGTAATACGTGGAAAAAGGAGCTCTGCGTTAGTAATTTTCCACAAAGCTCCCATGTATTCAACGTATCTTAAAGCATGAAAATGCTGGCATGCATACGGGTCGACAACAATACTAATCTGAGTATTGACTTGCAAGTCATCGTTAAGATATTCCGATGACTGCCAAGATTTGGACATTCGCATTGTATCGCCGCAGTAAACTCGCTCTGTGGCTACTTCTTCGTAAACACCAGGACGAGTTTCAACGGTTTCTACGTAGCCTACTCTCCCGTAAAACTTTGCCATTTTGAAAGTTTACGATCACGGATTTACTGTCTTTGACTTAACAACGTCGCCGTCAACAGATGTACCCTGACGTGCACCATCGGTGAGGATGATTGCAGAATACGGAACTGTCAGCGCACCAGAGCAACGTGTTTCGATCAGATACTTCTGCTGGTTGTAGTCGATATCGAAGTCATCGAACATGTTAATGGCGCCGCCCTTGTCAGCACCAACAGTGTAGTCCTTCAGGTTAACAATGATGCCCATCAGAGGATCCTTGTCCTGAACCTTGAAGCCTTCCATAACTTCAACGGTTACAATTCTGGAAACACGGAGCTTTGTAGCCAGCTGAGATTCATTCTCATACAGCGGACGACCAATCTGGTCTTCGAGCAGCAGCATTTCTGTCAGCATGTCTTCTGTTGTGAACAGAATCGGATTGCCGGAGCCCTTATAGTTCTTACGAGCCTTGATAGCTGTACGGATAAATGCCTTAGCCTTTGTAGCATCGTCTGCACCAGAAGCTGTAATTACTTCAGCCTTGATTGTGAACAGGTCAGCATCGTTAACGATCGGACGTACATGTTCTTCAGAAATCTTGTCATCGTCGGAGTTCAGACGACCGTCGCCAATAAGGATTGCACGGGCGATTTCCTCATCCAGCATCATACGCATTTCGCCCTTGATCCATGCGACAACGTCGAAATCTGTAATATCAATTACATCATCACGATCAAGCTTCTGCTTCTTATAAATTGTCTGCGGGGAGGTGCTTCTCTTAAGCAGGGAGAATACTTCTTCCTTCTTCAGCTTGCCCTTCATGTAACCCTTTGCACGAGCTTCATCTTCTGTGATGTTGGCAAAGCGGCTTCTTACACGGCTGAATGGAGTATGAGATACACCACTCATAACAACGGAGACCCAACCTGTGTCACGCTTAATCCATTCAGGAGTGTTGTTAAGATCGTGATCTTCCGGGAACAGCCATTCGATACCATCGATGCCGTAATCTTCTGCATGCTGCAGAACAGAGTCCTTCAGAGAACCGAGTCTCTTACCATCTCTAATGATGGTTTCCATAGCGTCATGAGAAAGGACATTTCTCTCATCACGGTCTTCAATGTCGAAAACGTTGTGTTTCACTTCTTCTTCCTCCTCGTCAACTTCTTCGTCTTCATCTTCGTCGTCATCTTCGCCATTTGCAGCTTCAGCCAGCAGAGCATAAACTACTGTCTTCTGTTCCTCGTTGAGAGTGTCGAAGACTTCCTGTACTGTTTTTCCAGCCATTTCTTTTTCTCCTTCTTCTTTCGAATGTTCGAGTTCTTTTTCAGGCTTCTTTTCTTTGTCTTCAGCCTTTTCTTCGGTTTTCTCTTCAGAGGAATCTTTATCGCTTTCTTTAGCGTCTTTTTCCGGCTTCTCTTCCGGTTCGTCATCCTCTTCTTTTTTCTTGTCATCCGAATGCATTAAAAAAACAGAGCCGTCTTCGTTGTAGATAAACGCCTCTGCATCTTCGTCATCGGAATGTTCAATGTTCGGCATGTCAATACATGCCCCAGGATTTGCTCCAGCAAGGACAAGACTCACTTCTCGAATCTTTCCATGAAGAACATCTCCGCCTTTCTGTTTTAACTTATTAGCGTAAATGGAAAGTGCCGTAATATCTCCATTGCTAACAAGGTCTTTTCCATTCTGGCCCATCTCTGTGCCATTAAAGTAGCCATATGCATACATGCCCTTCTTCGGACGGTATTCAAGAACACAATGGCCTAACACCGTTGCGGGGCTATCATGCATATGCTGCCATACCAGTGGGACTGTAGCACCGTCCTGATCCTTAAATGCCTCTTCTCGAATCGTTCGACCGTCAGAGCACTTAAGGTTGAACTTCGTAGCCCAGCCACTAAAGTCGCATTTTGGTCTCATTTTGAAATTCCTTTCTTACTTTGTTTTACATAAGATCTTCAATGTTCATCTTTCCGAAATCGGACAGATCTCCAGTTGCACCGTCCTCTTCTTCGGTCGTTTCTTCTTCCATTGGCTCTTCAGTAACCGACTCATCGTCGACTGCCATCGGAGGAGCCATGGCTTCTGGAGACTGATTAAGATTCTTGTTACGGAGTTCGTTAGCCCGTTCGTCATCAACCGGCTTGAATCCGATAATAGCTCTTACTTCGTTTGAAGACAGGACTTCGTTACGAGTGAACTTATCGGCAATATCGGCAATCTGACTGACTGGCACTAACTTGAACGGATCTCTAAAGAAAACAATAGACTGACGCTGTGTTCTAGCAGTCCTAGTAAGAAATTTACGGCTCATCTCACTAGTAATGGCGGACAGTATTGGCTCGATAGTGCTACTGTAATAATTCAGCGATGTCTGCTCATCTGCTTTGCCATTGAAGACTTCCTCTGTTAAACCCAACTGGCTGTATAGCATACTCGTTAGATACTCGATTTGCTTCATAAGGTTGTTGTCAAGTGAGCGATTAAGCTGAGTTATATGCTCTGTAGCATCGGCATAGGCAATACCATATTTGGTATTAGCCAGCTGCTGTTCGATATCTCGACGTCGTTCTTCTGCTTGCTTCTTGCGAGCCTCAGTCTTAATAGTGTATGGAAGCTGAATGATCAGATCCAGCTTGCCAGCTCCGCTCTGCTCGTCAATTGCATCAAGAATATTCAATTTACGGATCAGTCTCTGTAAAGTTGAATTTGGTTCGTTCATGACTGTGTAAAGCGGGTTCTCGATAATCGCGACTGTCTTTTTTGGGAGTGTAATTTCCTCTTTACGGCCGGTCTTATCGTTATATAGGCGAACACGCACATGCTCCGGGTACCATTCAACAATCTTTGCTGTTCGCATTGACAAAATATCAAATGCTCCAGACAGCTTCGGATTGATGTCGGTATCAACAGGAACGATTGCAACGACGCCCTCGTCAAACATCGACAGAACAACATCCTGGATGAATGCTCGCCCTGTTTGATCGATGTTGGCTTCTGTATTTAAGGCATAATTGAGTTTAGAATTGATGGTCTCAACATACCTGTCGTTCTGATCGAGTCGCACATGTCTGATGCTTATGGCTGCTACGTCCATGGCGATTCGGTTGTACATTGTATTAACAATTGACCGTTCATTACCACGGGTTAACCGGACTCGATCAGGTCTAAACGCGTAGCTAGTCCCAATGTTGTAGGAATAGCTCGGTTCTTCTCCATTTAAAAAAGCGTTCCAGGCATGCTGGAGACGCTCAGTAAATTTTGGCATAAGCTACTCCTATTTCTTTTTCTTTCTCTTGTCCTCTTCTCTGGCTTCATCAACCAAATCGTTATTTTTTGATATTTTATTTGTAGCCAAATAAGCAACTGTTGCACCGGTACTACGAGCAGTCCATTTAGAAGCGGATTCATTCCACTTAGCGGCTTCCTTAGCTAAATTCGCTTTTTTATAATTCTTGATATAGCTATTAGTCGCTGCGTTCATTCCGGCATAATTTCCACTTCTTCTCGCATTATTGAAGGAACCTAAAGCCTCATTAGCTTGCTTCGTATATACGTTGGAATATATACGATTGATTTTGGCTGATCTGGCATAGCCGAGGCTAGCCAAGGCGCCAACTCCAGTCAAGCCTATTAATCCAAGTGTTTTCGCTGTGACTTTAGCCGCTCTTTTTAATTTATAATGCGGTATTTCTTCAATAGCTTTATCCTTGTATTTTTGATAAATCGATTTAACCGTTTTATTCTTATTGACCTTAATCTTGCCTAATTCTTTGTATACTCGTTTATTGTCAGCTTCCAATTCTTTTTTGTATCTCGCTTTTGCTCCGAAATACTGCTCTCGCGTCAACGGTTTTCCCTCACCATCTCTCAAAGCTTTACTATGCTTACTGTCGAGGGCTTTGACTTTTTGCTTGTAACGATGTTTATTGGTGTCTCGAGCATATGTAACTGCTTTATGGATACCCCATCTCATCCCGATAACGCCATAGTGATAAAGTTCGTCAGAATAACGAACGTCGTAAGTTGCAGAATGGCCCATCCAACGAGCGTACTTCTTAACTTTTGTTCCTGGACGTTTTTTGTCTTCTTCCTCGGAACGCTCATAAGCTTCTTGAGCTTTCTGCTCTTTTTCCGCTTGCTTTTCTTTTGCTTTCTTCTTTTTCTCGGCTTCTTTCTTTTCCTCTGCTGCTTTAGCTTTAGCTTCTTTCTTTGCCTCTGCCGCTTTAGCTTTAGCTTCTTTCTTTGCCTCTGCTGCTTTAGCTTCAGCTTCTTTCTTTGCCTTAGCTTTTCGTTCTCTCTTTGTGACGGCTATTGAAGAAGATCCATCGAAATAATCGTCGTCCAAGTAAGCTGGCCCTTTGCCCTTCTTACCATTAATCTTTCTCTTTGCAAAACTATCATTGCGGATCCGCTCTACATCCTCACGCTTCATCTTCCATTCCTGATCAGAAGTGTAGTTCGCAGTGTACCAATTACCAATTATTGGCATGTCTGCCACTGTCTTTCCTGTCTTGACGAAGGTGTCAGTTTCGCGTTCTCTGCCGAACAAACTAGATACGGGAGCTCCCTGAAGGATTTTCTGTACCTTATTTTGTCCGATTTTGACGGTTTCGTATTCGATCTCTTTAACGGAACCTTTTCCGTATTTGGTAAGCATCTTATCGACGTGATCTGTAAGAGCTTTACGATCTTTCTTAGCAAGACGATTAGCATACCCATATGCGGTGGCAGCCGTCTCGTAGTCCCCACCAATTTTATCCATATCACTTTGAGCTTTAGCAACTCTCGTGGCTTTCTTAGCAGCTTTGAGTCCGAACAAGCCAGAAGATCTACTCATTTCTTTAGCATATGCTCTGCTAGCTGTTTGGTATTTATCACGAACACGATCGAGCATTACGCCTTCTTCTTTAAGATGTCGCTGTGATGCGGAAACATGTCGATTCAGGGTTTTATACTCTTTGTAGTCTTTGTTATAAGCTTTATAACGAGCTTTTCCTTCTTTGGTAAGCGTGCCATCCGGATTCTGAAAACGACGCTTGCCCCATTTCTGACCTTTAATACCATGGTGGTAAAGTTCATTTGAATTTCGCTCAATGTATGTCATTTATTACCACCTTTCTCTTTACGTTTATAGAGATAATCTTCCGCAATTCTACTTCCAGTTGTAGCACCAATATCTTTTAAAGCATTCACGGCTAAGCCACGAGCCAACGATTTGGCACCTATATTTACAGCGATTTTAATGCCAGCAGTCGTTACATTAGTATTAATCGCGGCACTTCCAAGGTTATATAAAATCTTTCCGGCTGTTTTAGCGCCTTTCTTCAACTTATAGTGAGGAATGGTTTTTACAGCTTGATCCTTATACTTGTTGTAAATAGAAGATACTTTTGCACCTTTCTTTGGAGTGAGCTTAAGAGTCTCGCCTATTACTTTCTGATTCTTACGATATTCATCGCGTTTATTGCGTCTTTTAGCAGCACGATACTGATTCGAGCTGTATTCTCCGGATCTGTATTTCTCTGCTGCTTTTTTATCTCTCTGCTTGCGTATATAAGCATTTTTATCTGCGGCGTATGATCTAGCTTTGTGGGCGCCCCACTTCATGCCAATTACGCCGTAGTGATATAACTCTTTTGGCATGTTGTAGCCCCTTACTAGCCTCTCAGATAGCGGTTAGCCAACTTCTTTGCCTGATCAAGATCGGCGGAATTGATACTAGAAACATCACTGTATTTCTTATTTAGTTTTGTCAGCTTCTTCGCAATCTTTTTCTTTGTCTTTTCTGCTTTATAATTAGCTTTTGCTGCTTTAGCTTTAAGCTTCAAAGCTTTCTTATAATGCTTATCGCCGCCAAGTCCTCTAGCAGCTTTTAAATTCTGCTTAGCGGCCTTAAGTTCAAGTTTTCTGGCTTTAAGTTCGTACTTGCCGACCTTTTTGTCCAACTTATTCAGCTTTTTGATTCTATGACCGTATGAGGCAGCAGGGTCTTTTCCGAAAATATGCATTCCCTTTTTCATACCTTTTCGGCCGTAGTGCGCCAAATAAGAACGATCATAAGTAGCCATTGCGTAATAAACCATGTTACTCTCCTTATTCAAACGCTTCTTTATTTGCTTTGTATGCCACATAAGCGTCCATCATGGCAGCAACGTTATCGATCTTTTGCTCATGACGTTTCTTAAGCAGTTTTCGATTTCCGTTAGTGTCTTCAAGGGTTATGCAGTTCCCCATAGCAAATTTCATAAGTTCTTCATCGAATAATAAAAGTCGTTCCTCCGCAAGAATCTTTAATTCTCCCAAAGGAACGGACTCAGTTTTAGCACCCTGTATTACTTTCTGTACTCCGAAATCTCCATTCTCAAGTATCCATCTACTAACAAAACCTTTAGCATTATATGGGTCATAACCGAAACAACGAATGTCATAGCCCATATTATTAATGTGGCTATCAAGATCATCGTAGACATCCATCATGTCCAATACGGTTCCCTCTAAGACAACAAGACTTCCTTCTTGAATGAATTCGTCGTATTTCTCTCGCATTGCCATAGGAAGCTTCATAAGAGTTAAAGAAGTAATATAACTTCTGGTCTTAACTCCAAAAGCTTGACCTGGTAAAGGAAATAGAAAAGTAAATGCACAGAAGTCGTCACCTTGCGATAAGTCAGCGCCCATCGCACATGGCATTTGCCAGAAACTTCTTCTTCGATGAGGCTTAGTTTCTTCATAAGTGAAGAAGTATGTATAACCCTCCATTGGTAGACCAAAACGTTTAGCGAGAATATCGTTTCGAACAGCTGGGTTCTTCTCAGCTCTTTCTTTATCCAATTGATATGTCTCATAAGTAACCGTCTTGCCAAGATTCGGGTTCGCTTTAAGCCATGTGTCTGGATGAGCTACTTCTTGAATGTCATCCAGCTTGTACCAAAAGATTGAAACATGTGGATTAATGTATTCTCCTTTTAAAATATCCATAAGTTCCATCTTTATAGTGTCACCGCTGCCGTTACGCACTGTTCCTTCCGAACTCATAGCCACGATTACGTAGTCATCGAGTTTAGAAGCGCCTTGCTCTACTGCGCCAACGACATCTTCGCGAACATCACCAGAAAGCCATTCGTCAATAGTTGCGACTTTACATCTTAGTCCTTGAAGTTTATCTTTAGACATCGGTCGAATCTCTAAAAGTGATCCGGTCAACGTGTTTTCTATACCCTTCTTAGTAGATGCTAATTTTTGTCGATTGGCTTTCGAGCCTGTAGTATTTTGCAGGGAACCCTCAGTCAAAAATTTGAACAAAGGTCCTCTTGCTCTTGTGATGGCTGTTCTGATTGGAGACATAATCTCCTCTGCTTGCTTCATGGTTGGAGCAGTGGTTACCTGATGTGTCGTACTGGTATCCACATTCAAGAAATAATCATGTATACACGAGCCATACATTGATTTGGCAGCACCTCGCGCGACAATCAAATATTGCTTGTTAACTAATCGTTTCTTGATCATTTTTCGAACAAATTTACCACCGTGTCCATCTGAATTCGGCTCGTATACACTTCGTTCGACAAAATAGTACCAGCCCAAAAGCTGCTCTGCCCATAACTTAAAGCTATCCAATAAAAACAGATCCGATCCGTCAGTTAGTGTCAACTCTGCTTCACAAAATTTGACAAAACCTTGGACCATACTGCCATCGTAATAAATGCCAGGATTCGCAATTAAAGAATCTATACGATTCATCTCCATTGAGATTTCCTGGTTAACCGGTATTTCGCCCCTAATCACAGCATTACGAAACTCGCCGTAGTAAATAGGGACGGCTGTGTTCGACAACGCCATATATTCCTCCTTAACGCACTATCTGCTTTACATGATCATTTCCTCCATCCTAAGTTTCTCTTTTAATTTCTTCGGCGCGAATGTACATTCTCCATTCCATCTCATCCGCTATCTTTTTCATCGCATCCATGGCAAAAGAACTCGCTGGAGGATCGAATGCAAGGCGTGTTCTCAAAGTAATGTACTGTTTCACCATGTCAAATTCATGACCGTCAGTCGTGAAATCGCTCCATTTCTCCGTAGGTCCTGTAATTCTGAATCCATTTTCCGGACCGACTCCACATTGTGTGAGGACTTCAAAAAATGAGTTGATATGCACGATCAAATCATCATCGAATACATCGTAATCGGAATTTGGTCCTATAAGTTTTCTCACAGTAAGTAAAATACTATCGTTCATAAGTTCTCCTCACACAAGCCATGGGCTAGTATCATTAGGCGTTCTCTCTATCGGAGCTGTTACAAGTATAGATTCGTCACTATAGTGTATAGCTCTGTGAGTTGACGTCTGAGTTGTGATCACATTCTCGGGATCGAGCACAATTTCGTTATGAGACTCGAGATCTTCGATTGTAATCGGGTTGATGTGGTGTATCAGGATTCTCGTTTTGTGAGGATCGCCTTTTACCACATAAATGACTCTATCTTCACAAGCTAGATCGCAACCAAGATCTCTTGCTATGATGTAGTTTCTAAAATCTCTCCATTCTTTTGAATGGTAGAATGCCTGATTCAGCCACCGCATAGAATCGAACGTTTTAATTCCGACGGCTCCTGGTATTTTTAAATATCGGAAACGTTCTTCAAATGTTGGGAGCTTAATCAATTCCGAGTACGACTTCTTTAGGGTAGTTTTCATCGTCGTCATTGCCCGTATACGAACGCATCGCCTTGATTGCTTCCGTATATGCTTCCTCCATTTTCTTTGACGAGTCGAGGACCTCTTTCTTCGACATCAGAAGTTCGTTTTCTCTTCTAAGCTTCTCTAATTCAAGCTCTTCCTTCTTGGTTGCTAGTTTAAGGAAGTGAATATACTCCTGTGCCGAGGCTTTACCGCTCCTCATTCGCTCTTCTACACAATCTACAGCCAAAGAAATGAGTTGTGCCTCTCTTGCTTCGGCCGTCATGGCGGGAGGCTGACGTTTTCCAGATGACTTAGTCCTCTGTTTCATCTTCTTCCACCTCTCTTCTTTCAAGATTCGTTTGGTTTTAAATATACTTTTAGTGTTAAAGGTATCAGTTTTAAGTACCTTTTAGGGGCTACAGAGAGGGCAGCTGTATGAGCACAAATACCAGTTTCGCTTGCAGAGGTTTAGGAGCCTGAAAATGCAGTAGTTTAATCTTGAAAGGAGATCAAAAAAGATTACATAATCTCTGTAACCCGTAAAAAGTACTTAAATATAAATTTTTTCTGCAAATTTTTCGGAAAGTTTTCCCAAAATATACCCCCGGAGAATTTTTAAAGAGGGCCGGCGATGACGAGGGGGTGTCTGTTTCGCGACCCCCTCCCCGAGGTCACAATAGTAGATAGAGGTGTGCCTATTATCGTTATTTTTAGCTAATTTTCAGAATTTTTTAGCTTTTTTAAACAATAATAAGCACACCAAATTTCGTTAAAAATATTGATTAGAGCACGAAAAGCTCATTCATCGACTTCTTTTGTCACAGTTTTGTAAGTTTCAGGTTCAAATCTGATGATCTTAGCAATTGCTTCTAAGATTGCAAGCTCTTGATCAGTTTCTGAGAGCTCGGGCGAATAAGTAGAAACCCGGGCTAGGTATTCACAAGTATAATGACCTAGATCTTCATCCATTCGACGCCAATTATCCCAATCAGTAAAAGGATCAAATGGATTGTCATAGGTTGTTAACATAGTAACTTTAGCCATAACAATAATAAAAAAAGAATCCTTTCTCAATCTAATCCGGATAACGCTTTACTAACAGTTGATGCCGAGACTCCTAAACTATCGGCGATCTCGGAAATAGGATAACCATTATTGCTCATGCTCTTGGCTAGGGCCACCTTAGAGTCAGCTAGCCCATACTTGGTACGAGGCATAGCCAGTTCTCGAATATGATCCATGTCGGTGTTCTTCAAAATATCGCTCAGTCGTGTAGGGGACACTGCTCCAGCCTGGATAGCCTCCCACTCCCTGGGGGTGATATGGATACTAGAGCCCTTCTTGTTGGCCCCTACTCTATACCGGGCTCCTTCTATAGCTTGGCGCTGCACTCTCTTAAAATGATCCTTGTCATCTTTTAATGAGGGGTTTGCTTTAAGCTTCATTTCGACGGTCTGGTTTGCAATAAGGCGGGCCTGTCTCTCCAGGGGGCGGTTCTTCATAGCAATATTAAGTTTCGATAATAATGATTCCACCTCTGGTCTATAAGTTTCCACCGCAGTAGAATTCTTTTTAATGCCCTTGGTCCAATATGATTCTTTGCGCGCACTATTAGCTAATGCTTTTAAACTATTAGCGTACTGTGCATAAATGTTTTCCATTCTGGTGCCGGATGATAATGTAAATGCATCATTGGTCTCAGCCATCTTTGTGGATTTAACCATGCGCTGTTTTTCAATAATCTTTACTTCACCAGTTCGTTTATTAACCTTCTCAACAGTATAAGTATTGTTAGGTTTAATGTAGGTAATCTTTTCACCAGTTCTAGGATCAATGTCAACTCTATTAGTTCTTTCAGGAACATCAATCTCGCTCTTCGCTCTAGAAATAAGAGTTGAAGCTCCACCTTGCTGGTACTTCTGCTTAAGCTCTTCAATTCTATTGTCTTTTGCTGATTGGCGATAATTAAGATTATGCTTCTCAGCATCAATAACAACCATAGAATGCTTAACAGCTCTAGCGAGTTCTTCTTCGTTAGCACCCTTTAAAGTCATGTCAGTAATAAGATTCGAAATACGACCCATCTCATTCTGCTTGGTTTTCTCTTTCATCTTTGGCATGCCTTCATATGCAGGATAAGCTTCTTTAGGATCAAAACCATCTAAAGCCGCTAATGAAGGACTAACTTTAAGCTTTTGGCCTTTTGTAGGAATGACAATAACACTATCGCCATCGAAATCAGCTCCTGAGAGTTTGGCGGCCGACTTAGGACTAATGCCAACAGCATCTGGATGATTACCAATAATGCGCCGTCCTTCTTGATTGTTGTTATTAACAACAAGTTTCGGAATCTCAAAAGTGCCAGCATGAGGATGGCGAACCAAAATGACTTCTTCACCATTCTTGTACTTAGGCGCATAAACCTCATTGTCACGAATAGTGGTAAGAGGCAAAATAACGCTTGTACTCTGACGAGGTAAAGCAGCTGCTTTCAAGAAAACGGCATCAGAATCGCAAGAATCTGCAAAACGGTCTAAAAAGTACTTCTTTACAGTAGGATTAGTCAAAGAATTGTATGTGTCGAATTCGGACTTCTTCTTTTTGTATGCTAAATCCAACTGTTTCTTAGCCAATTCAGGACTTTGTTTAGACAAAAACTGAGATGACAGCGTTTTACTCCAATCATCCCAAGTGCCTTCTTCATTAACAATGTTCAAAGCTGATAATTGCTTTTTACCATCTTTGTCTAAATAGTGCTTTTGCACAAGCCTCAATTTGTCTTCATTCTTAATAGTGGCTCCAAATGGGTTCTCCATGTCAATAGGAGAATTCGGATCGTTGTCATTAAGCCTTTTCATCTTCTTAAAACAATCCATTTTAGGTGTTCCTTCATGCTTGTTAGAATTGACAATAATGTCAACGCCTTTTGGCATGTTATCGCCGTAAATGGCCATTCCTTTAAGATAATGAGTGCCGTCAACAGCAATTCGAACTTGTGCATAAGCAGCGTCACCTAAACTAAGCTCGTCAACGCCTCTTCTGAGCTCAATAACGCCATCTTTGTCAGCACCGCCTTGCTCATTATAGCGAACCATAACTCTATCCGAAGAAACGCTTTTTGGCGGTTCTACGTTTTGCATGGTTCTGCCAAAATCTTCAGAATAATCGGTAACAAGCTTAATGTCATACTTGTGATCCTGCACATCTTGATAAGTGGTATCTGGACCGTATAATACCAAAATGTCGGTTTTCTTGTTACCATCAAATTGGTCAACCCAAACTTCGCCTGTGTGGTAGCCTTCTTTTCGAAGCTGCTCTAATGCCACTTTTAATCTTGTTCTGGAAATGCCCATATAATTCTCAGTTCCAGCACCGACATCGACATACTTCTTTTGAGCAACTGCTTCTTTTAATGAATTTGCAACATTAGTGGTTTTAAGTGCTCTTTCTTCAAGGGTGTTTTTCATCCAGTTTCTAACAACGGATTCATTAACTCCCATTTGGCGACCAATTTCTGTATAACTATAACCCTTGTCATAAAGAATTCTAGCTCTTGAAATGTCTTCTGCTCTTTTAGCGTTTCTATCAACACTAAGCTTTGCTCGAAATTCAGAAGAGTTCATGTTAAAATATTGACAAATCTCTTTTTCCGACATTCCAGCTTTTCTAAGTTTTTTAACAGTTCCTAAAAAAGTACCATCATCATGTTGATACGGATTTTCGCCGCTTCCTTTAGGATAACGTCCAGAACCGACTGGAGCACCATCTTCTTTACTTCGACCAACATGCATTAAAAAGTCTTCAAAATAGCCAAAGTCATTCATAACTTGTTCTCCAATTTCAGCTTTTCAATCTTTCTATCAAAAAGAATGATTTTGCCCATAATAGCAGCTATAGCTTCTGGTTCTGGGTTACAAATAATAATGTCATTTGACTGATAGATTCTAAGCTCAATTCCAGAAAGGTCTTCTGGTTTCTTGTCGTACTCAAGGCAAAACAATGCAGCATAAATCATAAGCTGCTCCATGTGAGCTGGAATATCACCAGTCTTTAAATCGTGAATTCTAAGAAACTTTGTTCTTTCATCAAATGAAATAGCATCGGCAGTGCCAAAGCAATTCATTGAATAAAAAAGGACTTGTTCCGGCTGCATGCGAAAACCAATAGCATCGTTTACATACATGTTCAAAGTCTTCTCGCTTCTAGGAAGCTTCTGTTTCAACTCAATGCAAGTCTTTGCAAAATCGTGAAATTTGGTTCCTCGTAACGTGGCAAGATGCTTTAAGTAAGTAGCCGATAACTTGTCTTCGTCATAATTGATCCAATGGTATTTGCTGGCTCCTAAAAATGCATGCAAACCCTCAAGATCGTAATGCGGATTGAAGTTCATCCAAGACCTCCTTTTTGTTCTCTGGATAAATGAATGCTCCGAATGACATCTTCTTAGCTTTCTCGACATAATAATCCTGATTAGGTCGTCTGCTAGCAGATGCTTCCCTTTTGCACTCCAACAATGCCCATTTGTTGTTATACAAAATGAGAATGTCTGGAATTCCTTGCTTGTATCTAGCGTCATTCTTCAAAACAATGGCACCAGGAAACAATGCTTTTAATTCCTTAATCAATTCAGATTGAAATTTACTCTCCAAGCTCATACAAATCACCAAAAAATAAGAAGATGTGTTTAGCATCTTCTTAAAAAATTAAGATTAGGAAAAAATCCTATTCTCTCCTACTATATGCCGTGTTTTTCTTGCGAATTGGAAAAGTCGCCGAAGAATCGTTTCTCGTTGAACTTCTTCTTTTGCTTTAGAGTTTTTTCAATTGCTTGATCCATGGGCGCTTTAGAGATCAAATGATAATAATACAAATCCATGTATGTCGAATCTCTTCTGTCAATTCGACCAGCCGCTTGAACCATTGTTTTGTAAGAATAGTTTTGAGAGTAAAAGATTATAGTATTTGTAGTTTTACAATTCCAACCTTCCGCTCCAGCGGTGTACTGAACTAAATAAACCCACTGATCAGAGTCAGGAACTGGCTGATGAATGTGGCCGTTCCATTCCGCTTTTGTAATGTTTAACTTTTTGGCAATCATTCTAAGTAAATCGAGCTCATAATCAAAATTGTAGAAAACAATGCTCTTTGGATGATCACTTATAAGTTGCATCACTGTCTTAACTCTATCCTCATCGCTGTTGATAATGCTCCGGACAATGTAGCCTAATTGAGATGCGTTGTCTATAGGTTCGTTTGTGAAAGGATTCCATCTTTTCACAACTGTTTTATTGTATAACTCTCTATCGTAAGAAACAATAATGTTCTCATGATGCAAACGCCTTTTGTTCTCATACTTCAAATCAACGTAAATCTCTTCTCTCAACTTAATAAGTCTTCCTTGATTAATGTATTTAGAAACTTGAGGCCAATCGACATGACTGTTATACACAATGTGCCTTGATCTAAACTCTGTAATGTTCTTGTAGAAACCATTGGCAATGAAAATAGGAGCCAGATCTTCCCATTTATCAGCTGGCGTAGCACTAAGCAGAATCCATTTGTTCGATTTAGAAATTCTAATAAACGATCTTGCCCACTTACCGTAACTGACTAATCGCTGTTCATCCAAAATAAAGAACGAATTAGTGACATTTGTGTACTTTGGCAGATTCTGCCAAGAATCAATGCAAATTTTAATGGGGGCTGTTTCTTTTGGGTAAAGACAAAAAGGAATGAGTTCTTTTTCCCATTCCTTTTCATCTCTTTTCTTAGCGGTGGTGATAATGTATAAATCTTTCGGCTTGGTCATTGGCGAATAATCGCCTTGTCCATTAATGCAAATCGAGCCGCCGCACTCTTTAACAAAGAAATAAGTGAGGCTGGTTCTAGACTTACCAGATCCAACCCCACCTACAAGAATAGATCCATTCTTAAGACGGCTGATAGCATTAAGCTGTCCGCTGTCCAACTGCATCATTCACCATCTTCGAATTCATAATCGCCATACATACGGGCAAGCGGATCGTCGACGATCTTAAAATAGCCTGTCTTGAGATAAGCTTTAACGCCGGACTTGCCATTTACTTCCCAGTTATACGGACGAACGATAAGATCAACTCTTTCAAGTTCTGCATAATCAAGAATACCGATTTCCTCTTCGTTAAGAACCTTCTTCGTTCCATCAGAAACAAGTACAAGCTGCGGAGGAATGTTTCCGAAACTGACTTTAACCTGCATATACGGACGAGGAGCATCATCGTCGTCCCTCGGTTTTAAGAAACGAATATTCCATCCTTCTTCCATGAGTTTCGGTGCCATTTCAGGATCGACAAGAACACAGAAATTCCTGTTTCCTTTAGAATTGTATTTGCTTTCTTCTCCTGCGAAATTACGGAATAAAATAGTAGCGTTTTCAAATGTAAGATTATTGTTTACCATGTTGATCTCCTCTCTTAAAATGGTAATTCGTCAGATGTAATGTCTAATAATTCTGGATCAGATGTAAATGCTTCAAAGTCGCCATACTTACTTATGGTATCTACAGCAGCATCTACAAGTTTCTGGAAATACGACTTGTCGATGTCTTTCTCTTTTCCAAGAATCGAAACTGTTTCGGATTCAAGCCATCTATAACCTTTGGCTCCTGTGGCAGAAGTGTACTTGGTTCCATCACTGGATTCTCTTAATAAGACGCCTCCGCCTTTACCTTCTTTGATCGGACAGAATTCCCCAACTTTGCCGACAAAATGGTAATCATGTTTGCCTTCTTCAAGATTCTCATTCATGTCCAAATAAAGAGCTGTCTGAACCGACTTAGTTTCGCACATATCTCTGAAAACAATATTCTCTTTCGTAAATAATGTTTTGTAGACATACGGATGCGCAAACTGTGCTCCTGTAGCCATCCATTTTCCTGGATCTTCAGGGTCGTCATCGGATAACTTAGCAATAAATACAGCATCGTTGACTAAGCAAATCTTTGTGAATTTATGCTCGACCTCAAATTCATAACCATACTTCGCCGCATAGTCGTTAATGAACTGTTTAAGTTCATCAGTGGGATTAAGAACTTTAATTGAATCGGTCTTGATATGAATAACCTTAAATCCTCTCTTCTTAACTTCGTCCCTAAGATTAACCATAAACAAAGCTCCACGAAGAGCGACAATGTTGTTAACATTTCTAGGATCTCTAAACGGATTATCGAAATTCGCCGAAGTTAATCCATATACAGAGTTAATGGCAATCTTTAATGCTTTCGACAATGCTTTTGCCTGTTCTGGATCTTTAAGCCAACCAGCAAGTTTTCCATCAAATAATTTACTAGCCGACTCAAAGTCTTTATGCTTAATGAAAATACGAGCATCAAGAAGCATTTTAAATCTATCAGTATATTCACCAAAGGCTCGCAAAGCCAAAATAGAATGGGGATGATGAGAAGCCGAGTCAAAAGTCCATATATCACCAACATACATACCGGGCTCAGCATATACATATCCTCCTTTTCCTACATCTTCGCCTCTATAAATATTCTTTCCATTAACATACTCATATCCTGGAAACTCTTCTGAAAGATCTGTATAAACCAATTCTGGATGCTTCTCTTTTCCGAAAATGATTCTTGTTGTCAAAGTATTGGTCGTGTCGTTTACTGTCATTCCAGCAATATCGGCAAGGATCTCTCTTGCTAAGAAATCGGCTTGCACTTCTTTTGACTCAAATGTCTTCTCTGTGGCCATGACGTCATTGCAACAATAATCCGCAACCTTGTCCCATAATTCCTTTGGAACTGGCTTGTCCCATCTAAGACCTAACTCCTGATGATGAATTCCAAGTTCGATCTCCCA
>AUXO013675609.1_pt1 | contig 25541 bp, 16 predicted proteins | sample 768731 | NCBI WGS metagenome assembly AUXO01 (sample SAMN02715735, study PRJNA202380) | gut metagenome | biome: sheep rumen | host: Ovis aries | place: New Zealand: Palmerston North | reverse complement strand
TGAAGACATTAATGTAAACATTACCATCAACAATGTATTGGAATATAATTATAAAGAACCTATAAATCGTTATGATAGCTGGTATCAAGCGAATTATACTTTTGATCCTAATACAGGACAGTTGCATATAGAAAAACTTAAAAACCTCGAATCATGGGCTACATTCAGTTTTTGCATTTGGACTAATGCAACCCAAGTTGGTGATGCAACTATTTCAGTTGAATGGGAAAGCAATGGCGAGAAAAAACAAATTACCAAAACAATACCTATGAAATGTAAGGTTCTGTCCTTTGTCAAAGACATCATAGGTCTTTGCCATTCCATATAGGTATTTTTCTCGGTTTTGATAATCCTCTTTTAATAATAGAAGATAGGACTCGTAATATAATCTTATTAGGTGGGCCTTATGGTCTGAGGCATATGATGGGTCTGTGTATGTTATATGGAGTCCTCTGTAGTGCTCAAACTGCTTGTCTAGTAGCTCGATATATTCCTCCACGGACTTCAGCCTTTCTTTACACTTAGGGCATTCGTCTTTATCAGGGTATAATTGCTGGCATCTAAAACAGATTTTCCTTTCTGTCATTTTGAGCACCAAATTTAATTCTTTTATTTTTTAATCTTATCATACAATAACTCTTTAGTTAGCATATAAGCCACTCTTGTCTTATCCTGCTTGAAGAAGTTGTTGTATGCATCGTCTCCCTTTTGACCTTTTGGTGCAACCACTAAAATCTGCCCATCAAAAGAGTTTGGAGTAGGAAGAAGACTTGTATCCCTTTCATCAATTGTTTTCTTGATCATTTCATAGCTTATTTTAAATGATTTCAAATCATCGTCATCAAAGCTTATGCTTTTTACACCAAGCAATTCCCTGTAACCGTTTCTTGCCTTTGTATTAGGCTCTCTCCATAGTATTGTAAGCAATGTTGTCTCTTCAAAATAGGTTTTCCAATCTGAATTCTCCCAATCTTCTTCAAATTCACTTAATGATAGTGTTCTAAAGGACATTCTCTCCCTTGGCTTTCCCTTTGGAGTAAGAGGCAAATTTTTAATAATAAAGCTTGTTTTTGTAAAGAGATCGCTTTCCAATGGCAGCTGGCTATCCTTTCCTATAATTGCATCAGTTACAAGTTTGCTGATGTTTTTAGGAATCTTTTCATCATAGGTTCTTCCGCTTACCTCTTCTAAAATTTCCAATTGTGTCTTTCCAATATATGGTCGTATTTTAGTGTATATATACTCTTCAACTGTCTTATATTTGTTTGTGTGGACACTAGCAGTTGACTTCATGCTTCTTAAGATACCGGTCATATAAGAGTTTTTTAAAGAATATGCTCTTGGCTTGGCAAGAATGTATGAATAAGGCTGGCTGGTTCTGTCATTTGAAGTGGCAGCCTTTGTACAGGCTCCCAGATATGAGGTATCTCCTTCTGAAAGTTCATGGGCAAGACCATTTTTCACCTTTTCCTTGATGATATTGAAGTCGTTTCTAAAGACATCATCATCCTGGCTCATGTCATATAATTGATAATCGGTTATTTTGAAATCTCCAACGTCTTTGCCTTTTTCATATAGATACCAGATAAATAGAATGTTTTTGTTTTTGGATATCAGCTTGCTGTATTCATAGTCCTCATAGATTATTGTATTATAATCGATTTTACTTAAGGAAACTCTCTCTTTTGCTGAAATTATTCCTTTTTTGCTTTTTTTATATCCGGTTACCTTGAGTTCAACTCCTATTTCATCAAAATCAGCTTGGGGATTACTGTTTATCGGATATTTATAAAAGCCGCTTTCAACAACATGGCCGAGAATTCCTTTGTTTCTATTCATGCTTGTGGTGTTTTCAAGCAGGTTTTCTGAATCTATTTCGTAAAAGGTTTTTCCAACGATATCCTTGGTGTAATCTAATAGCTCTTCTATTGAGTTGAATTTCATATTTAATCCCCTAATTTACATATGGTAAACCATATTTAAATAATACTTTTCAAATGCTAGCATATATTATTTTTTATTTATTAACCAAAATATTATATAACCAAGACTCATAAAATATTATAAGAGGAATTTTTATGGATAAGACAGTAGTAGAATTATTTGCAGGTGTTGGTGGATTCCGCTGTGGATTCAATCACGTAAGCCTAAAGGATGGAAAAGTCCTGGAAGAAGACAATTGGGACTTTGTTTGGGCGAATCAATGGGAGCCATCTACTAAATCACAAGCTGCATATGATTGTTATGTTGAAAGGTTTGGTGAAAGTGAAAACCATGTAAATGAGGACATATCTGCTGTCGATAAGAAAACAATTCCTGATCATACTCTTCTTGTTGGAGGATTCCCTTGCCAGGACTATTCAGTTGCTCGTTCTTTATCTGGTGAGAAGGGAATCGAAGGTAAAAAAGGAGTACTTTGGTGGCAGATTGCTGAAATCTTGGAAGAGAAGAGGCCACCTTTTGTTCTTTTGGAAAATGTGGATAGGTTACTGCGTTCTCCTGCTAGTCAGAGAGGCCGTGATTTCGGCATTATGCTTAGAACATTATATGATTATGGCTATTCTGTTGAATGGAGAGTAATCAATGCTGCAGAGTATGGATTCCCACAAAAGAGAAGAAGAGTATTTATTTTTGCTTATCATAAGTCTACCACTTATTATAAAAAGATGAATAAGGTAGATTATGAGGATTTAATTTACAAAGAAGGAATTTTTGCAAAGAATTTCCCTATTCAATTCAATACAGATAAGAACTTAGATGGAAAGGATGTTTCTATTGATGAGTTTGGTCAAACTTCAATCAAAAAGAAAGATTTTAAGGATCTTGTAGCTATTAGCGATGAATTTGATTTCCATTTCTTTAATTCAGGCCTTATGCATAAAGGAAATATTTATACTTATAAGACTACTCCTGTTGAATGTGAGAATGTGACCACTTTAGGAGACATTATGGAAAAAGGAGAAGTTGATGAGAAATATTTTCTTTTAGATGAAAAGCTAGAAAAATGGAAATATTTGAAAGGTTCTAAGAAGGTTCCTAGAAAAAGGCCTAATGGTGAAACTTATTATTTTTCAGAAGGCAGTATAGCATTTCCTGATAAATTGGATGTCCCAGCAAGAACCATGCTAACTAGTGAAAGCACTACTAATAGAAGTTCTCATGTAGTTAAAGATGTTAAATCAGGTAATTTAAGACTTCTAACTCCAGTTGAAGCTGAAAGAATTCAAATGTTTCCAGATGATTGGACTAATATTGATGCTGATTCAATGACTGAAAGAAGAAGATACTTTATGATGGGTAATGCGCTTGTTGTAGGTGTTGTAGAGCGTCTTGGAGATTATATTTCAAATATTGTTGATAAAGAAAAATAAAAATTATTAGATTATTTATCTAATAATTTAAACTTACTTTTTTTAAATAAAGAAATGTCTATCTAAGAAAGAATTTCTATGTTCACAGGATGTTTCAGACAATAATAGGCAGTTATGACATACCGCACCGTTAACTTTATTCTCTTCTAATTGTATGGAGGAACATAATGGATCATTCGAACATACAAGCAAAGTGTTCATAGCATTTTTCAGTACTTTCTTAAACTCGTTTTCACTGTAAACAGTATCTACAAGGCCCCCCATACCACTGTCTTCCCCAGGAGATGTATTATATATTAAAATTCCACCTTTTCCAGTAGTTTCATCTATATAAATACGCTCATGCAATGAAGCTGATGCATAACCGCAAGATAACGAGAGACTTTTTATTATAGCATGACATAAAGTATGCCACCATACGAACAAGGGGTTGCCTACTTCAGGTCTTTCCTTAACTGTTGGCAGACTTGCATTTTTCCAACGTTTTCTAACTTCATCTAAACCATCAATAAAATCGAAGGGATTCTCTTCTGATGTGATAAATATTCCTTCACCAACCCCTTTAAATCCAGGATACCAAATTTTTTTAGTGCTTTCATCTATGTAACCTACACTAACAGCTTCCCCCTCTTCGATTTCTCCAGTTTCTTTATTCTTTTTGGTGTGAGGATTTCTTTGATATTTAAGTTGAGCTGTTATTGTTGTAAGTTTTTCAATTCCACAAACTTCAAGTGGGAATTCATAGTCCAACCCCTTTAAATCATAAGATAAAAAGTCTGATTTAGCGAAGTTTTCACTTTCCTTCTGATTTCCTCTAAGAGATCGGAATTCTTCATCTAAAGCACTTGTAAAATCATGGTTTCTATCTTCAACCTTATTGAGAATGTTGAAATAATCTATTGCCTCATGATTTTTCATATATTTTACTAGTTTTTTGTAATCCTTATTGGACAAACATTCCAATCCAACATTCAATAAAACTTCTTTGCTTATGTCCTCCGGGTTTTGAACTTTTAACATTCCCATCAGATACCCTTCCATTTTATTGTTTATCAAGGAATCCATTACAGATTCATCGAATTGAGGTATTTTCAATAATGTTTTTGTTATTGGAAGCCTTAAAGAAGTGGATTGTTTCTGCACAACACTCATATGTTCTTCACAACTATTGTTACGATGAACTTCTGTAAATGCAATTGGGAAACCTTTCAATTCCTCTTTTTCAGGCAATCTGCCTGTGCATTTTGTTTTGTTTCCATAAATTTGGTTCATATTGGTGTTTCTACCACATTTCGGACATTCAATAACAATATCCGCTAATGTACTTCCACTTACTTTCCAATAGTAATAATTATTACCATTGCAAGTGCTGTCCTTACCATGAACTTCTCCTTTCCAGTAAACCTCATCTAGGTGTCCATCTGGACATGCACGGACAAAACGAACATTAGGGTTGTTTTCTTTATCGCAGTCCCTACATTTTTTAGGATTATAAGCATCGCAGTGCTCATTATATATTCTATCATAGTATAAGATTGCGGGATTTCTCTTATAGCAGACATGCCATGCTGGAAATACCGCAGTAGAGTACATCACATTTGCTTTTTCATCATTGTTTGAGTTATTGGATGGGATTTCAAGCAAATGGTTTTCATAGCTGCTGTCATCTTCTTCATTGAGCAATCGACTCATACGTATATCCTTAAGTTCATGGTCTTTAAAGAAAGAGTCTTTGCAATTATAACCCAATCCTTTAAGAGAAGGTATCAATCTTGATCCTTTTGGACCTTCTATAATTGCCCCGGGACCATAAACGGTTACAAATTGTGATCTTCTGATTTCTTGTTTACTAGGTTTCATCTTTAGCCCTCTTTTTTATACCCAAAATCCTATTGTTTCTTCAATGTCTCTTAGTGATTGTGGGGCATTGCTATAAACTACTTTTAAATTATCATTGTTTTCATGACCTGTATCGCCTAATACAACATTTTGTAGTGGTTTTAGGAAATAATATTCATACATCTGCAAACGTTTTTTATCTTCAATGCTATTTGCAACAGTTTTCCATTCTTCAATGGTATTTTCAAAGAATTTTAAAATAGGTTTTAATGAGTCTGAATCTACATTTTCCATTTTACCTAATCTATCGTTTATGAAATGATAGATGAAGTTTATATCTTCTTTAGCATTTTCGCTTTTAATTGTATTTTTACCATCGTTATCTTCCCATTTAACCTTTAAATCATAGGCATTTCTCAAAAATGCAACAATTGAAGGACCTAATCCTCTAGATAGGCAACCTCTAGAGAATGGAGAAACAGATACAGGTTCCACATCCAGATAAATTTTTGAATGGTATGATGGGAACATCTCATAATGATTTAAGTCTCTAGGCCTGCCTGTTTTTAAGAAATCAACTATCAATCCACCATTTTTCCTTCCTATACGCCCAGTAGCCTGAATATAAGATCCTGTGGTTTTAGGTTGACTTGTCATAATCATTAAAGATAAATGAGAAATATCTACACCCGTACCAAACATTGAAGTTGTGAAAATTGCATCATATTTAGGAATGTCATTTATTCCATCTCTTTCCAAATTATCTAAGATTAAAGGCAGTTCGGTTGAATCAATACGACTGGATAATTCTTCCTTGCTGTCTTCATTCAATTCTCTCCATTTGATTTCAAAATCTTCTTCATAATTTTCTTCTTCAATTGCCTCTAATTTTTTAGTGTAATCTAAATCAATAATGTTTCTCAAACGATTCTTTATGTCGTCACGATACAATGCCAAAGCCCCTCCTAACTCTCTAATGGAGTTATAGTACGCGACAACAGTCCAAAAGTTTTTAATCATAACATCACTGAGATTATCACTAGATGTCTTCATCATTCTTCCCCATAGTCTAATTTGAGGTGTCATTGGACCTTTACCCGGTGCATAAACTCCCATATACAATCTTCCAGGTTTTTCTTCATTCCAAGCTTCTTCACTATCATAATCTTGCACAAAGAAGTTATCTGAAATGTCTAATCCGTGAGGTGGGAATTGATATAGTTTTTTATTGAACAATAAGTCAACTTGCTTTTGGGCGTTACTTATGGTTGCAGTTGATGCAATATATTTTGGATTTCCACCTTGCTTTTCAATTATGGCACTTATCATTGCTTCATATAGACCAAAAAGACTTCCTAAAGGACCTTCTATAAGGTGTAACTCATCTTGAATAATCAAATCGGGCGTTTTTAATGGTTTAATTGTTTTATTGTATTTTAAAACATTTAGTGATTCCTTAGGAAACATTCCATTCCTATTATATCCATAATATTTATTGAAATTGTTCACATTTCCAAAAATAGCACCTGCTTTTGGTTCAAATGCCAATCTAGCTATTTTATCAGCGGTACTTATAATGACTGTAGGGCATCTATTGTAAACTTGATCATCTACAACATATGCAGGTATAGGCATTCTTGTATCTTCAATAAATGGGCTGACTAAACTCCTCTTATAATTTCCATCTGGAAAATCAGGTTCTGAACCATTAGGATAAGGATATCCCTCTTCCCATCTAAGATTGTTTAAGTCACATTCTGGGTTGGTACACCAGATTTCAAAGTCGAAATCACCTTCAGCATCAACTCTAGTTCTTGAAATACGGTTTAGACTAGTGAAATATCCAATATTGAAATGACTTAATGATGCTACTTCGATTCCATAATCCAAAATTGGGTTTACAAGTTTTTCTTCAAATTGCTGCCTTGAAAAATTACCGTATATCTCAAAAGAAACTGTGTAATACCCTGCATTATGATTGCTTGAGTTGATACCTATGAAATTTATGATTTCATCATCTTTAAATGTATCTTCCATTATTTTTTCTATATCAGTTTTACTTAATGAATCCACTTCAATAACAATATGCAACTTATTGACCTTATCATTCAGTCCTGTGTTTGGAACAGACAACCAAGAACCGCATACCGGACATTTTAATATTTGTGCGGGCTCTCCAGAACTATATTGATTTTCCACTTCTTTTCCTTTTAGTAAATCCATAGCCCCTCCTTTTTTAATCAAATGCAGAGGAGAGACAGCTCCACCTACCCATAGTCCTGTAGAGAACCTGGTGGATCCATAAATCCAATCTCCTTTAACTTTTGAATGTTTCGGTCTCCAACCGACGGATTTTTGGTTATTATCCACTCTCAAGAATTCAGCAGCAGTAATCATTTTCAATGTTCTTCTAAATTGTTGAACAGTCAATAGTCTTAATGTGTATCTTGAAATGATTGAAGTTCCTGCTCCAGTTTCATGTTTTAAATAAGCTTTTAATCTTCTGAGTGCAATGGTATAAGCCATTATTCCCAGATATGCTTCGGTTTTACCTCCCCCTGTAGGAATCCATAGCAAGTCCATAGTGTCCTTATTCCTGGCATCTTCATAATAAATGTCTTCTAGGTTCATCAAGAAAAATGCTATCTGGAAAGGTCTCCATTTAAATTCTTTTTTAGTTTCTTGACCCCAGGTATTTTGTAATGCTATGGTCTTATTTGCAAAACAGAAAGAAGTATAAACTAAATCCTCATCTTTTATTAATTGAATGCCTTTTTTTATACGTTTTAAAGCTTCTTTCTCATCATCTATTAGTTTTTTAGCTATTTTTTTATAATTTTCTTCTTTAATATCTCCTATTTTTCCTATATTATTGTCAATCCATTTTTCATAAAGATTAGGCAGTTGGATTAAGGTATCATATAGCTCATCAGGAGATTTATTTGCCATATCATCAGCTTTAAAATCATCCGAATTTAATTCATCATTTTCAAAATTAGGTAGGGTTACAGGGTAAAGCGGTACAAATTCGGTTCTTAAATCAGGCTTTAAGAATTTTTCATATTCCTCATTTTTTCTTAATCTTAAATGATAATCTGGCCATAATTGGTCCAAATTGACTTTATCACAGTAATCAATGTCTTTCCAAATTGAAGAACACATATGGCCTGTTGAAATAGTTGGATTATGCCTATATAAAAAGTTTAGCTCCCGCTCACTTTCATTAAGCATTTCAACATTTTGGGTTTTGATTTCTTTATTGCATAATAAGCGAATCGATGGCTGGAATAAACATTTATTGACATCAGCATGATAATGTTCTTTTTCCTGCTTGTAGTTTAATTGATTTATCATATAAACAGAGATTGTATATAGGTTATTTCCCATATCCAATCGTTTAATGTAGATTTTCACATATCCATCATCTTGATCCAATTCCTTTTCGCTTTCGAAATTTTTTAAGGTTTTTTCTATGATTAGTTCGTTTTTTCTATGTGAGTATTTCCGAATTGTATCATCATCAACTTCCTCATCATTGATTTCAATTTCAAATATTTCTCCAAAGGAATATCTTTTCCAAATTTCCCCTTCACTTAATTCTAGGGGTTCAGTTTCGATTTCTTTTCCATCTATTCTAAAGGCATGTTTACTTTCATAATCTTCGAAATATCTTCCCCAAGTGGCACAGATAGATAATGTTGGATTTGCTTCTTGGATTGAAAATGAAAATCCAAATGATTTTATCATAGATCTCGGGTCTAAAGCGCTAGATGTGAAATCACTATTGATATCTCCATCGCTATCGCTGTCTTCTCCAAGGCTATCTTCGATATCTGCAATGTTTTCTACATCTGGAGAAGTAGCTGATTGATCCATGTTATTCACCCAACTTTGAGGAATGACAATTCCTGATAAATATTCATCCCATGGATTGAATGCTATAATTTCATTCACTCCATATCTAGGGCCTTGAACTTCTTTCATCAGTTCTTCAACCATATTTTTTCTTAAATTTGACTTCTTTGACATATTTTCAACCTTTACCCATATGTAATTAAAATGATTTAATGATACTATTTTGTCTTTTAATTTAATAAATATTATATATTTACGAATAGAAATAAGTATATAGATTAAAAATTGTAGGGAGAAACATGTCAACATCAAAAGAGGAAAGAAATGCCCGTAGCAAGGTTAAAAAGACATTAACTCGTGAATTATCTCTTATTCAATTATTATATTTAGTTAAAGAATTTAATTTAGAAAATGAAGTAAATATTGGCGGAGGGATTTACGAGCAAAAAATTGCTGATTTTTTATCTGAAAGTCTTGATATTGCAGATGTTGACAATATTATTGAAAAAGCTAATTCAGTAAATGATGATTTGCTTGATTTGGAATTAGAATTAAGATTGCTTTCTAAAAAAGAATTAAAACATATTCTTCGAGATGTTAATAAGCATATGCCTTCTTCTTTTGATTTTTTAGTCAATTCAATCTTTTTATTCATTCCTTTGGAAGATATTAAGCTTGAGTTAAATAAGTTACCAATTGAAGCAGATAACAAACATTATGTTGAGGAAAGTTCTATATCTGATGTTCAAGAAGATTCTCCTATTGAAAAAGCGGCAGATGTTAAGAAACCTGTTGATGAAGGAAATTCAAGGAGAGATGTTCAAGGAAATCCTAAAGTTAATGACCTTCTTGTAGAAGAAAAGCCTAGCATTGGGGTTCAAGATGAGGGGGGCATTGATGATGAAAAGCCTATTGAAGAAAAAACTGTTACAATTAACTTTGAATTGGATAATGATAATATCAAATCAAAATTAGGGGGATATGATATAAATTTCTTGGCAGATATGATTCTAAATAACTTTAATCTAATTGCAGATGAAGAAATAAGTAAAGATGAAATATCAAAGGTTAAAGATTTTTATTATGAATTAGATGATTGCACTGTAGAAGAGCGTAAAGAAAGAATTGCAATCGAAAGAAATCAATTAATAGATATGATATTAAAATACATACCTATTGACGTTTTAAATGATGAATATTTCAATCCAATTGTTTATAAGTTTTTCCCATATGGAAATACCTTCAAAGAAGCTAGATCATATCAGATTGAAACTATTTCACAAATTTACAATGCTATAGAAAAGGGATATAAATATATTTTCCTTGAAGCTTGTTCTGGTTTTGGGAAATCTCTAATAGCCGCTACCTTATCCAGAATTTATTCCAAAGGCAAGTCATACATTCTAACACCTACCAATCAACTTTTAACCCCTTATGAAAATCAATTCAATAACATTAGTCTCAAAAAGGTTAAAGCTCGAAAATTCTTCACTTGTAAACGAAATAGGAAATATTGCTCCTATATTCTCTGTCACGATTATGATTGCAGATATAATAAGAATTTGAATCTTTCAAAGGAGCTTAGTCCTGGAACCACTTGTGAATATTTATATCAATTGAATGAAGGATTAGAATCTGATGCTATAATATGCACTTATGATTATTTTTTTATAGAGGCTTTCCGTAAGAGAAATTTCCTAAATAAAAGGAAATTAATTATTTGTGATGAAGGCCATAATATCGATAATCTAGCATCTAGCGGCAGCACATTGATGTTATATGATAAATCCCTAAAAAAAGTGGGTTTAGATACACAACAGGAATATGATGATTTACAGGAAACTGAAGATAATTATTTCTTCCTCACAAAAGCTAAATTGTATTATGAAGAGTATTTAGAAAAGGATAATATAGATAGTGATGATAGAAGGATTCTTAAAAAGGAGTTATTCAAGTTAAGAAATTTTTTATCCTATTTTGAAGAAGATGATAATAACATAAGCTTTGAATACAGTGAAGGAAGGCGGGATAACCATATTTGGAAATTCAGTCCAATCAACTCAAAGCAATTTGTAAGTGATGTATTGTTTGACTATAGTGATGTGTGCATATTCATGAGCTCTTCAATATTTGATTATAGTCATTTCGCTTATGATTTGGGCATTGATGAGAATGAAGTTTTCAAATTAAGAGTTCCTCCTATTTTTGATTTATCAAACAATCCTGTTAAAGTCTATAATAAATTTAATATGGAATATGAGAATCTTAAGGAGATTAAATACAAAACTCTTCCAATAATAGAAGAGATTTTAGAAAATCACAAGTTCGAAAAAGGAATTATTCATACATTCAGCTATGAATGTACGAACTTTTTATATGAAAATCTAACCAACAATAGAAGACTCATTACTCATATGACAGGAAATAGGGAAACTCAATTGGAAATATTTAAAAACAGCCCTCAAAAGCTTGTTTTTGTTAGCCCTTCAATGGATGAGGGAGTTGATTTACCTGGAGATTTGTGCAGATTCCAGATAATCTACAAATTGCCATATCCTAATAGTCAGGATCAACGTATTAAGATTAGAGAGAAAACTTATGAAGACGGTACTGACTGGTATGTCCATAAAATGCTTACCAAATTGATACAAGCTTATGGGAGAGGTATCCGATTTGAAGGAGATTATTGTAAGACCTATCTTTTAGACAATCGTATTTGGGAAGTTGTTGATAAGGATTATGATGGAGATAGGATTATTCCTAAATATTTCCTTGATGTTTTAGAGGAATATGATAGATTTGAAGAGTTGGAAGATAATTCTGATGATGAAGTTGATGAAGATGATCCTTTAGAAGATTATCTTAGCAAATATTTATGAGGGATGAACAATTTTTAATTTTTTAGAAACTTTTTTATTTAACGGTGACAATAATTAATATATATTCTATTTATGTAATTGGGGGATTTTTATTTTAGAAAAAACAGAAAATTTAGATATTTGTCCATTTTGTAATGTTGAGTTTCCTCAAGGCCCTGCTTATTTTTGTCCTGCTTGTGGAAACAAATTAGATGAGAAATATTCTAAACGTAAAATTATTTTTGAAGATGAAGAGTCTGAGATAGATCTTGATGGCACTGATTTTAATCAACCTATGGATGGATTTGATTCCGATGAAGAAGAAGAGGAGAAATATGGAATTGAAGACCTTATCTATGATTTAGAATCTGGTAGTTCTGATATTGGCTATGGGGATATTGATGATTTTGAAGATGATGATGAGGATTACACTCTTGATGATTTAATGAAAGATTTAGAATCTAATGCTGATGAAGATTCAGATTTGGATTTCGTAGAATCTGAAGTTTTAGGAGATTTTAATTTATCCAATAGACAAGAGACTAGAAAACATAACCCTGAAAATTTTGTTAGTATTGTAGAATCTGGAAATGAATTCAATTTGGAACCTATTCCAGTAGAAAACAACTCAGAGTCTGTTGCTGGAGAGAATAGCTATATTTTAGATGATGGGAATAGTTTAATAGTTGAAGAGGAAGGAAATTCAAATATTGATGTTTTGGATAATAATGTAAATAGTCTAAAAATAAAGAATGAATCCATTAAACTAGATTTATGGTTAGAAAAATGTGTTAATCAAAAGTATATAGACTCATTTTTTAAATATAACTCCATTAAAATAGGAATAGGCAATTCCCCACTAGATTACATAGTTTCCAATTTCGAATTGGAAGACTTACTTAAATTCAAGTACAAAAGCAATTTAAATGAGTTTGTTAATTCCTTAAAGGTTTTGTTTTTACCTTTAAGAATAATGCAATTAATTGATATAGCGAAAAAATATGATGTTTCCATTTCATTCACTAAAGATGGCTTGATAAGCAACTTTTTAAAAAAATTCGCCATGTATGAATTAGTTCTTATTTTTAATGAGGAAGGTTTGAAAATAAATGATTATTTAAACATTTCAGTTTTAGAACAGATTTATTTATCAAGTTTATCAAAATTGGGAGAAATTTCTAAAAAATCGCTTCCAGATGACAGCAATTTAAAATATGATATGATATCTTCAATTGTAAATCAATATGACCAGGAATATTTAATCAGTGATGAGATTTTTAAGGGGGATGATTTATGAATTTCAAGATTTTGCCTTTTTCTGAAGAAATTAAAATGTATAGCAATGATTTTACAAAAAATCTAAAAAGCTATTTAAACCCCACTAATGATATCATAAATATTCGTTCCACTTTTCTTTATGTAAATATGGGGCTCGGAGGCAAATATGATGTAATAAATGCTCAAGTAATTTACTCAAGAAATGCAAGATATTATTTAATCAAACTTCAAGATAATGATCTTATCAGATACGCTTTTGGAAAATATGATCAACTTAATTTCCAATTGGCTAAAATGGAAACCAGTCCTTTACAACCCCTATTTATTTTTGATTTTTCATTAAACCATTCACGGGAACCTTATGAAGCAGTTTTTGCTAAAGTGAATAAAAAGATTCATATTCTCTCTAAAGTATATGGATTAACAGATAAGAATATTGAAACATTAAATCTGAAATATAAACTGTATCAGCTTGAAGATGCGGATTATACTCTAATTGATTTCGGAAATATAAATAAGATTAAAAAGTTTTTTAAAGTTTTAGATGAAATTACCGAAAATCTAAACTTTGAATTGGAAGAATCAAAAAATGTATTAACAATCAATAGGCATTCTTTAAATTCCCTAGCAAAAAGAGATACTACATCTCCATATAAGTATTGTATGGTATGTGGTTCCAAATTAGAAAAAACTTTTCACACAGCTTTGTTTGATTTGTCTCTTAGATTCCCTGCAAGATGTGAATCTTGCTTAGAGAAGATATACGCCTTGGAATTGTATTATGGCATTCATGATGAATTTAGCAAATCCACTACCATTTCTCATTCAGAATTGGAAAGCAAATGGGAAGATTTGCTCGAATATAATCTAAAATTGATGACTGATTATGAATTTTTTGAGCCATTCATTGAAGGCGTTTATAAGGTACATGCTAATGATGATATTATTGATATGTTCTCCCAATTGTTAAATCCAGTTGAGGAGGAAGAGGAACAGATTGAAACATTGAGGATATGCAGTGTGTGTGGGGATTATTATTACTCTAATGATAACTCTTCTAGTGAGGATATTTGCCCGAAATGTTTAGAAAAGCAAGGAACTGAAAGAGAATGCATAATCTGCGGGGATTTCTTTGAACTTGATGAGAATTTCTCTGATTCGGACATATGTTCCAATTGTAAGGATAAACAGTATGCCATTGAACTGTTGCATGATTTGACTGAATACGTAAAACCGGGTTCTGGGTTTACAAAAGATTTCTTAATTAATAAAGGTCTAAAACCTCTAGATTTGGATATAATAATCAATAATTTAACTAAATATGGTTTATTAACAGAGGATGGGGGAAATCTTTTAATGTTAGAGACTCTACATAAGTTAAATGAATTTATTAAAACATATTCAGATAACTTACCTGATGATTTCATATTACCTAAGGAAGATAGTTTCCCAAAGCAGACACTTTTCTCCCAATATCTTTATGAAGATGAATTAGATAAACATTTCAATTTAATTGAATATCAAAAATATGTTGAAGTTAAACAGGACTACAAAACTGGGGACTGGCTTTTAAATTATAAAAATGGAGGTGATGTCGTATCGGTTATGCGATTCAAAACTCCTTTTGAAACTAAGATGGCTGCAATAAGATATTTGGATGAGCACAATATTATTGAAGTAGTCGCTTCCGAAAACGAAGATATTTTTGAAAGTGGAAAAAAGATTTTGATTTGTCCTGTTTGTGGAAAGGAATTTTTAACAAAGTCCATGTTAAGCCAAAAATATTGTGAAGACTGTAACAATAAATATAGCTATTCTGAAAAAACCGTTTTAATAGGTATTCATAAAGGAACATACACTAATCAAACAGCTATTGAGATTAAAAATTTATTGGATCAAGATTTCTCTAAAACGGACATTGCTAAAAAATTAAAATTGGATAACCCTTCTTTGATAAATTCTATTTTTAAGTTTTTATTGCCTTATGAAGATAGAATTATAGAAAAACCTGTTGATAAGGAGCCTGTTCCAGTCGATGAAGACACCAAACTAGGCAGGACTTGCCCTGTTTGTGGAAAAAATTTAGTTCTGAAAGGTAAATTCAACAATAGTCGAAAATATTGTGAGGAATGTAATAGCAAGTATGACACTTTTGAAAAAAATGTTTTGATAGGTATTAATAAAGAAATTTACACTAAGGATATGGCTATAGAAATTAAACATTTGCTTGATTCCGGAATGCCTAAGACAAAGATTATAAGCAAATTTAATTTAAAGAACACTTCCATGATTAATCCTATTCTTAAGTTTTTATTACCTGATGACGTGGAGTCTGAAAACAAACAGAAAGATATGGGCAACATTAAGAATATAAAAAATTGCTTGATATGTGGTAAAAAATTTGTTCAAGCAAAACAAGTATCCGGTCAGAAATATTGTGAGGAATGCAGACAAAAATATTCTTTATCTGAGATAAGCGTTTTAGTAGGTATCAATAATGGACAATATACTATTGAAACAGCTAAAAAAGTTCGTAAATTGCAGTTATCCGGTTTATCAAATAAAAAAATTGCTGAGGAGTTGGGAATTTCTTCACCTTTGATCACTCCTATTTTAAAATTTATCCCAGTTAATGATGAGGATTTAGGCGATATAAGAAAAATTGGAACCAAAATTAAAAATTGTGTGATTTGTGATGAAGAGTTCATTGAGCCGAAAAATGTAAACAATCAAAAATATTGTCAAAAATGTAAGGATAAATACAGCCCTCAAGAGCAAATTGTTTTATCTGGAGTTAAAAATGGAATATTTAATGAAAAGATAGCTATTAAAGTAAATAACCTTAAAAATCAAGGAAAAAATAATAAAACAATTTCAACATCTCTCAATCTTCCTATTGGGAGTATAAATACTTTAGTAGATATATTATTGCCTAATAACAATCATAAGATTAGCGAAGGAATTTTTTATAATAAAGAAATTGGCAAATATTTTGTATATATAAAAAATATTGATCGGATATGTGTTGGTCTTTTTGAGAGCAAAGATGATGCTTTAATGGAAAAAAATAAATTTTTAGGGGATAACGAGTTTCCTATTGATATTAATGATGAATCTGAAGGTTATACTAATGACAAATTAAAAATAGAAAATATACTTAATAAATGGTTTGTTTATATGGGTGATAAATTATTGGATGTTTTTGACGATAAAGAGGATGCTAATAACTACTGTAAGTTTTATAACTCATTAAAGCCAGTCAATTCACATCCAACCAAACAGCTGTTTAAAAAGGATGATAAAGATGGTTTAAACATAATCTTAAAAGGAATTATTTCAGATAAGGATTATTTATCCTTATTAACATTTATATCAACTTTTGATTGCGAGTTGAATAAAATCAGTTGTGATAAGATAGAAAATGGATTTTACACAGTTTTACTTGATTTCAATCTAGATAAATCTAATTCAATAAATGCTCTAGTTAATCTTAATGCTTTAGGATGGTCATGGGGGTGTAAAAATGAATGATATTAAATTAAGAGATTATCAAATTGAAGCTGGAGATAATTGGTTTGCCAATGGATGCAATGGTATTTTTGAAATGGCTACAGGTACAGGTAAGACATTTACTGCATTGGCATGCTTTGATAGGTTAATAAGTGACAAAGACAGTTTATGCACAGTCATTGCTTGTCCTCAATCTCATTTGATAGATCAATGGATAGGAGAAATTAAAAAGTTCTATGATGGTTATATAGTTGTGGCTTCTTCGAAAAATAGTAAATGGAAGCAAGATTTGGCAGATTTAACTGTAAATATGTACTTGGGAGTTATCGATAAGGTGGTGATTTTAACTACACACATATCCCTAGCTTCAGATTTCCTTATGGAGAAAATTCATGAAATAGAAGTTGAAAAGCTTTTAATAGTGGATGAAGTTCATGGAATCGGTTCTGAAAAGCAAATGTTAGGTTTGGATGAAATTTATGATTATCGTTTAGGCTTAAGTGCAACTCCCTCAAGATACTTTGATGATATAGGCACTGAAGTCATAAATGAATTCTTTGGTGGTGTCGTTTTTGAGTTTGACTTAACAAGAGCATTGACAGAATTCAATCCTGACACTGGAAAGACTTATTTAACTCCTTATATCTATAAACCTATAGTTGTAGACTTAAATGATAGGGAATTGGAGGAATATGGGGAGTTAAGTGCTAAAATAGCACGTCTTTTCGCTACCAAGAATAATGATGTCAAAGAATCATTAAATGGCTTATTGTTTAAACGTCAAAATATTATTAATAATGCTGAAGGTAAATATGATGCCTTTAGAAATATTCTAAGGGAAAATCCAAATATCGATAAGTTGATAGTTTATTGTTCACATAAACAGATTGATAGGATTCAAGAGATAATGAATGAGGAGGGAGTATCCCCTCAACATAGGTTTACCCAAAAGCAATCAGCATCTAAAAAGAAAAAGGATGATTACTCTGAAAGAGAGTTCTTATTAAAAAAATTTGCTGATGGATCTTACAAGGCATTGGTTGCTATAAAATGTTTAGATGAGGGTGTCGATGTTCCAGTTGCAGAGAATGCAATCATATTGTCCAGCACATCCAACCCTAGAGAACATATTCAAAGGAGAGGCCGTATTTTAAGGAATGCCCCTGGAAAGAAAAATGCAACTATTTATGATGTTTTAGTATTTCCAGAAGAAAAATCAGAACAAGGTAAGAAAATCAGACAAAAAGAAATTAATAGGTACTTAGACTTTGCAGTAAATGCGGAGAATTCATTAGAATGTATTAGATTACTTGAAAACTTAGGAGGATTTTAAATGAAATTTGAGATTAGCGAAGAACTGAAAGAATATGTAAAAAATTCTGATTATGATACAGAAACAAAGGATTTTTTAATTCAAGCGTTACGTTTAGAACTTCAAAGAGATAAATTGAATGCTAAACGCTATACTAAAGATTATGATGAATTGATTGAGAGGTTTATTAAATAAATTTTCATTTACAAAGAATATTGGGGTATAAAATGATATTAAACAGAGTTAAAATTCGAAATTTTCGTCAATATGTTGATGTAGACATGGATTTCGCTAAAGAAAAGGGGAAAAATTTCACTATAATCCAAGGGGATAATGGTACAGGTAAAACCACATTCCTTAATGCTTTGAGTTGGTGTCTTTATGGAGTTGAATCTTATTCTACTGATAAAAAAGGTAAAAAAGGTTTAAGCATTTGCAATGAAAAAGTTAAAAAACTTGCCACAATAGGGGATGAAATAGAAGTAGAAGTAGAGATAGAATTTTTAGATGATGATAGGCAACCATTGATTTTTGATAGGATTCATAATTATATTAAAAAAAATGATGGAAAATTATCCCTTTCATCTAAAAAATTTGATATGAAAACAAAAGAAGGGCATGATATAAAGTTCCATAATAATCCAAATTACACAATAGAGAAAAAAATTCCTATAGAAATTAAAAACTATTTTTTCTTTAAAGGAGAAGATTTAAATAATTATTTTGATGAAACAAAAAATGAAGATATTAAAAATGCAGTTTATGAAATTTCCCAATTAAATTTACTTGCAAAGGTTCAACATAATTTACCTGAAGTTAAACGAAAGTATATAAACGAATTAAAAGAAATCAGTCCTCAGCTTGGCGAAGCCAATAAAATGATTGATGAACTTACTCAAAGAATCACAGAATCTGAAGAAAAATTAAGAGAAGTTGAAAAAACAGCAGAGGATGCAAATAAGGAAATTGAAACTATTTTTCAAGAATTGCTTGAAAAAAATTCTACTGATGTTAAAAAGGATGCAAGAAGAAATAAAGAATTAGATAGAAATATCAATTCTCACAATAAAAAAATCGCTAGTCTTGAAATAAAAATTAGAAAACATGTTTTAACTAATTATCCTTATGTTCTATCTTATGAATACTTTAATAAATTTAAGGGTTTAGGAGAAGAAGCTATAGAAGATAAAAAAATCCCACCCCAAATTCAAAGAAGTTTCATTGAAGAACTTTTAGAGAAAGGCATATGTATTTGTGGTGCTGATTTAAATGAAGATGAAGAGCATAGGAAAGCATTAGAGAAATTGCTTGAAAGTACAACCCCTTTAACAGATAATGCAGAACAATTAACCGCGGCTGTAAGTGAAGTCAAGTATCACATTATCAAGGATATAAAGAAATTCAAATCTAAAGCTCTGGAATATCATAAAAATCTTAAAAAATTAACTCATGAAAGACAACAATTTATTGATGAGAAGAAAGAAGTTGAAGCAAGATTAAAAGTAAATCCTGAAGAAGAGATCGATAATCTCATGTCTCGTAAAAAAGCTCTTGAAGAAAGTAGAGATAAAGCATTAAAAAGGATTCCTAATATAAAATCCAACATAGAACGAGATAAAAAAAGTTTAGGAGAATATAGAAAGAAATTAACTAAAGAAGAGTCTTTACTTAAAGAATCAAAAATTCTTCAAAAGAAAATTGATTTATGTGAAGAGTCTATTAGTGCTGTTACTCACATTAACAATTCTTTACAAAAAGAAATGAGAGAAAAAATTCAAAGCATGACAAAAGAAAACTTCCTTAAAATTAATTGGAAAAAATCTTTTAAAGATATTAAAATTTACGATGACTACAGTGTAGGAATTATAAATAACTCCGGGACTGAACTTATACCGGCTAATCTTTCAGGAGGCGAACAATTGGCTTTAGGGCTTTGCTTCATGTCTGCTTTACATAATATTTCTGGTTTTAACTTACCTATTATTATGGATGCGCCAGCCTCTGTTTTAGGTGAAAAAATGAGGCGGAATGTTGCACAAGCATTACCTGAGTTAAATGGTGGAAAACAGTTTGTTTTGCTTGTATTAGATAAAGATTATACTGAATTTAAGAATACACTTAACGAAGTTATTGGTAGGGATTATATTATTGAAGGTGAATTTTTCGATGAAAACAAACCTGTAGAATCTTGGGTGGTTTTAAATGAATAAAGTTGGAAGAAGAGTTTTTATTAATGATGACGATTTTTATGGTGTTGTCAAAAGTCTGCAATCTGAACCTTTATTTAAAAAGTTAGAACTCACTGAATTGTTTGCGATTGCTATAATTTATGGTAAAAAGAATAAAATCAGAACTCCTCTTATAGGTAAAAAAACAGGACGTATTAAAGAAGATACATTAAGTAATTCCAATCTTCCTTATTTGATGATGGCTGTTGCAGTTGAGGAAACTGGTAGTTTTGAAATTCTTGCTAAAGAAGAGGATTACTTTAAAATTAGTGAAGAATATGCAAAAACTGGTTTTTATCTTTTAGAGAAGGATTATAATGATGATCCTAAAAAATTATTTAGTAAACTCGAAATGGAAGCATTGAAATTCTTTGATTCTAACATTGATGAAGAAGAAAAATCTTAATCTGAGTGATTTAATGTCTGAATTTAAAGATTTTTATGATACTTTAATAGAAAATCTAGAAGGGTACGAAGGAGAATATGCATATTTTATCAATTGTGGTCCTAATTTGTTTAATCTTTTATGTGATCTTCTTTCTCAAGAAGAAATTAGTCGAAAAATGAGATTGGAAATTAGTGCAGCTATTGCATATTATGTAACTCCAGATGATATCATCCCTGAAGAAATTTATGGTCCTTATGGATACATAGATGATATCTTTGTGTCAGTTTATGTTTTAAGAAAAGTAGCCAATGAATTTGGTTATGATTTTCTACAAAACTTATGGAAACATGAAACTGATATAAAAGAAGTTATGGATGATTGTTATGAAAATTCATTAGACTTATTAGAAGATAAAGTACATTCTGTGTTATCTTATGTAGGTTTAATGGATTAATTTCTTTTTTTAAATATTTTATTAAATTCATTTTAAAAAATTATATATTTTATAAATAGTAAACTATACATTAACTGAGTCAAATTTTTTTATGGGGGACTTTTTATTTCAGATAATGTATACACTTATTTTAATAATATTTCAACTGAAGAGTGGTTGGATGTTTTAAACAATAAGTCTGTTTTAAATCAAAAAATGCTCGATATTTTAAAAATTATCTATCAATTTGAGAATCATTCAGCAACTACTTTGGAGATTAGTTTAGTTAGAGAAAAATTAGGACACCCTAGAGAAAAATCTTATAATTCTTTAATTGTTCAAAATGCAAAAAGATTAAAAGAATATCTTAATAAAGATGCTCTTATTAATGAAGATGGTTAAGAGATATTTTGGGGTTTTTTCTTTGATGGAGAATTTCTTAACGGAAAAGGAGTTATAGATACAGAAGTAAAAGTTGGGAAATCTTTTATTAATAGTGGATGGTCACTTCCACGAACCGATTTAAACGAATTAATTCCAATTGATGAGTATGAAGGTAATTATCCCATTGTTGTAGATGGTATTTCCACAGAAGGAAGACTTAATTTAAACACTAGATTATTCTATAAAGGAGATGAATTAAGAAATCATTTAGAAGATTTATTTAATGAGAATCCTAATCAAAAAATTCATATACAAATTGAATATAAGGATGAAAACAAAAAAGGATTTCAATTTAAATTAAAAAAAGAATTAATTGAAGCTATTGAAAGTTTATATGATAATTTAGAAGTGAAATATCCTCATTCTTTGACCTTTTTAGAAGAATTTGATGAAAATATTACTAATTCTCTGGATGATTTTTATAATATTAAAAATGATATTTCATTTTATGATTATTTAACAGAGAAAGGGTATTTGTTTGATAAAGAAACAATTGAAAATTACTTACTTTCTCTAAAAGTTAAACCATTTACTATTTTAACTGGTAATTCAGGAACTGGAAAAACTAAATTATCTCAATTATTTTCCCAATATTTTATGAAAAATTTCTCAATAGGTACTGAAGATGGAGATAAAGGGGAATATATCACTTTTAAGACTAAAAGTTCTTATTTGAATAATGATTTCTTTGGTTTGGGAAGTAAAACTCTCACAGCATTACTGGGTTTAGAAAAATATAAAGGTACATTAGATTTTTATTTTGATGATATTAGATCTACTGAATACATTTCATTAAATACAGTTTCAGGAAGTAGAGATAAAAACTTAGTTAAACATTTAGAATCTGTAGATGACTTATCTGATATTGTAATAAAAATTAATAGAGAAGATTTTCAAAATACTTTCTTGAATGATGAATCAGAAAATAAAAATAATGTTTTAACTTTTTCTAGAAAAAAAGGAAAACATAATTTCTGGAGTTTACCTAGAACTGAAATAGACAGTTTTGTACCGATAAAACATACACATTCTTGGAGAGCTATTGTTGACGGTATAGAAACCACTATCGATTTTTGGATACATGATGCTATTTTTTCAATTGATAACTCTGAAAATGAGGATCTAAAAGAGTACATTAACAAAAAATCTGAAAATGATTTGATAAATTTTAAAGTAGATTTCTCTAGTTTTAAACAAATTACTTCTCATTTTGACTCAGTGGTGGAATTTTTAGATAATGGCCCAATAGAGAAATATGTTGATACTAATTACAAAATCATCCCAGTAGGTGCTAATTGGACTGAAAACAGACACATTGTAGGCTACTACAACGTTATCACAAACGAATACCAATCCACACCTGCTTATGACTTAATACAAGCAGCAAACAATTCATCAGAACCACATTTCCTCATACTGGACGAAATGAACCTTTCACATGTAGAAAGATACTTTGCTGACTTCTTATCAGCTATTGAAAGTGGAGAGAAAATACCGTTATATGGAGAAGAGGAACTCACTCTACCAGAAAACCTATTCATCATAGGTACAGTAAACGTAGATGAAACAACATACATGTTCTCTCCAAAAGTTCTTGATCGTGCCAATGTCATAGAATTCGAGACCTACTCTGCTTCTGATTATATGAATAGTAAAATCAATCTAAACTCTCCGGAAGGAGATATCGCCTATTTGGAAAATCCATTGGCGGGAAATGAAATCCGTGATTATGGAATAGATGAATTAAGAGACTTTTTCGAAGAGGTTACTGTAGATGGAGAACCATTCTGGAATTTATTAACAGAAGAAATATTCTCTTTCCAAGAAATATTAAAGGAATCTGGATTTGATTTTGGATTCCGTGTAATAAACGAAATAGTTCGTTTCATGGCTGTAGCATGGGAATATGAGGGAAAACCAATTGAATTTGTAAAATGGAAACGCTACTTTGATGCTTGCATAAAGCAAAAGCTTCTTCCTAAACTACATGGTAGCGAAAAGATCATTGGTGAAACATTGGATGAATTATATAATCTTTGCTTGGACAGTTCTGTAGAAACTGCAGATATGGCCAAATATCCAGAGTCTTATAAGAAACTAAAGGAAATGAGAGAAGTTTTAAGAAAACAACGTTATGTATCATTCATCAATTAGAGGGAATACTTTATAATCACGGCTAGATTATCCTCAATTAGGTTTTTAATATGGAACAATACATTAAAATAAAGGCTAGAAATAAGGAAGGAGAGCTCTTAGGAACTTTCAAGCTATCAATAGATATCCAGTATCCTACACGCTCAATCTATTCTATTGCAGAAAAGAATAAGGAAATAGCACTTGACAGTTCAATATATAATATACCTTCCAACACTTCAATTATATTGTATAATGTTCCTATAGTATACGAATATGATAACAGAACTCCTATTCAATTCTATAAAAACAGTGAAAACAATATCAACATAATGCTTTTAGAGGAATTCAGATATATCTTATCCTTTAAGGAGAATAATAAAAAACATAAGGGGTTCTATGAGGGCCTAGATATATTCCACTCTTTGCTTAAATTTGATGAAACAGTCTTAGAGCTATTTCCACATACCTACAACGGATTTTTATCCTTCGGGTCCTATGTTGGAAAAAGCTTTATAGACATCTATAAAAACAACAAGTCCATTTTTAAGATTCCATTTGAAGTCAGGTCAAGAAAAATAGATTATGCCAACGAATATGCTGCAATGATTGGAGACTTGTCCAAATATTCACAGCAACTGATTTATGAATCCAAATCTCCTCTTTTCCAATCATTTGAAATCAATGACATCGATGACAAGATAGGCTATGAGGAATTCATGCTACTTGAATACCTGTTCAAGGACGAAAACCTTCCTTCTACAATAGAATATCTCTCTCGAAACTTATACTCTGCACTGACTGACACTGTGGAAGAGGTTCCTACTTCATTTGCCTCCAATGTCAATCCTAACGATCTGATAGATGTCTTCTCCAATTCCTGGAACCTTGAAAAATCTACAGATGCTAGTTCTATATGGTACAAGCAAACCAATGGCTATGTTCCACTTCGAATCAACGAAACAAGATATGTCGATGATATCGATGTTCCTGAAAATCGTTTTTACAAGAATTTCCTGGAGTCCGTTGAGAGTTTAATCAATCAAATGTTGAAAAAATCTCCTCAAGGATACATATCCGACCAACTTCTCATCTACAAGGAAACCATCTCTTCGTATCTTGCACAGAGGTACTTTAAAGATATAGGTATGATGGAATATGTGCCTTTAAATTCACAGCTTCTTCAAAAAAAAGAAGGGTATCGTGACATCCTCCAATACTATCTTATGTTTGAGTTAGGATTTAGGTTGAATTGGAATGAAATTACTGATGAGTTTAATGGAAATGAGAAGAAGCTCTTTGAACTATATGAATGCTGGGCCTACTTTGAATTGGTGGAGATTCTAAAGGAGCTGTGTGATTCTACAATAAATTTTGATGACATCTTTAAGGCAAGTGAAGACAAGATGACAATATCTTTGAAGGAAGGGACTGTAAAGCGCTTTGACATTTCTCTAGATGGAAAGGATATAGCTGTTGATCTCTTGTATAATAAGACATTTGCTAAGAACAAGTCAGATTATATGTCCTATTCAGTGGAGCTGAGGCCGGATTACAGCTTGAGTATTCATATTGGAGAAAAAGATTATCTTATTCATTTCGATGCAAAATACAAGCTCAATATTGAGGATGAGTCCTTTAAGAATCAGGATATAGTCAAGATGCATGCATACAAGGATGCAATATTAGGCACTGTAGGCGCATATGTTCTTTATCCTGGTGAGAAGGACAAGGTCTATTATGAAAACCGTGATGAAAAATTGGAATCTGTAGGTGCTTTTCCATTAAGGCCAGGAGACAATATGCATAATAGAAAGAAAATCAGTGAATTTATTTATAAAAAGATTGTCGACCTGTCTGATTTGAATTAATTTAAATAGCTTAAAAATAGT
>AUXO018350243.1_pt1 | contig 25547 bp, 29 predicted proteins | sample 768731 | NCBI WGS metagenome assembly AUXO01 (sample SAMN02715735, study PRJNA202380) | gut metagenome | biome: sheep rumen | host: Ovis aries | place: New Zealand: Palmerston North | reverse complement strand
TATGAAAGAATTTTTATCAAGTGGTGTAGTTGGTAATATCGAGTACAACGCACAAAAACAGATACGTGAGAGCATTCAGCACCGTTGGGATGAACTTGGATTCACCGAGGGTCTTCCAGAGGGTATTAAGGAGAATGTTGCTACATTGTATGAAAATGAGGCAAAGCACTTGATTTACGAGGCTACTGCTTCAGATAATAGCGGTTCATTCGAGACCGTTGTATTCCCTATCATTCGTAGGGTATTTAGCAAGCTTCTTGCTAATGATATTGTATCAGTTCAAGCAATGAACCTTCCAGTTGGTAAGTTGTTCTTCATTCTTCCTGTTACTTCAGAGAGAGAGTGGGAACTTCCAGAAGGTGCTGCTGGTGAACCAGGTGACATCTATGATGGAACTACTGGTCGTCATAAGGGTCTTATGGGCTATGACAGAGTTAACCGTAATAAGGAAGGTCGTGTTGAGCCAAGATACTATCTCCCAGATGAGACAATTAATGAACTTAACAAAAATCAGTGGTACGTACCACAGTTGAATCAGACCGTAGCAGACGCAAAGGATTATGATGCAGCTCTTGCAGAGGCTCAAGCCGCTGGTCTTGGTGTAACAGCACTTCGTCAAGCTGGTCCTGAGGTAACTCAGTATTTCCAGAAGAGTTTGTATGACTTATTCTACAATGACTTCTTGTATGACAACTCTAAGGGTAAAGTTACCATTAAAGTTGGTGAAGCTATTCCTGCATTTTTGACACCTGGTGGTGTTCGTCCATTCGGAGCTGACAACCTTAATAAGTATTTCAAGAGTGGTTTTGACGGAACTATTCGTAACTTAATCCTTGAGATTGATGGTTTCTCTTCATTCAATGCAAGCAAATTGACTGGTCCTGATGGTAACGAAATGGATACAGAAGGCTTCCTTGCATCTTTGAAAGTTATTACTCAGAAAGAGTTTACAGCTGCTGCTGCTCCTGGTTCTGACAGCGTTATGACTGCTGCTTTCCGTAAGTTTGAGTCAGTTCCTTTCAGAGTTGTTACTCAGAAATATGGTAAAGGTATCGTAGAATATGGCGCAGCTTGTGATGCTGAAGGCAAAATGTATATTGAGTTGGATTTGGCTAAACCAGTTGTTCAGCAAGCTGGTACAATCGATGGTTATATCGGTGTTGATGCAGCACAATTGGACGCAGCAATCACAGTAGATGACCCACAAGCAACTAAAGATGCTTTGAAGTCATTGTTCAAAATTGCTTGGGCACAGTATGATTCTCTTGAGCTTGAGACTGAAATTGGTGAGGTTAGCTTCAAGTTGGATTCAGTAACTGTATCAGTAGAGGAGAGAAAACTTCGTGCTACATGGTCTCCAGAGTTGGCACAAGACGTTTCTGCATTCCACAATATTGACGCAGAGGCTGAGTTGACAGCAATCCTTTCAGAGCAGATTGCAGCAGAAATTGACCGTGAGATTCTTCGTGACTTGCGTAAGGGTGCTCCTTGGCAGGCTCGTTGGGATGTAAATGGTTGGAGACGTATGGCTGCATTCTCAACTAACTATACTCAGAAAGACTGGAACCAAGAGTTGATGACTAAGATTAACCAGATTTCTGCACAGATTCACAAGTCAACACTTCGTGGTGGTGCAAACTTCATTGTTGTATCTTCTGAAATCAGCGCATTGTTCGATAACCTTGAGTACTTCCACGTATCAGATGCTTCAGCAGAGAGCGACCAGTACAACATGGGTATTGAGAAGATTGGTTCATTAAGCGGACGTTACACTGTATATCGTGACCCATATAGCCCACACTGGTCAATTATCATTGGTCACAAGGGTAAGTCACTTCTTGACACAGGTTACATCTATGCACCATATGTGCCAATGCAGTTGACTCCTACTATGTACAACCCATTCAACTTCGCACCAGTAAAGGGTATTATGACTCGTTACGCTAAGAAGATGGTTAACAACCGTTACTATGGACATGTTCGTGTTGACGGTCTTGTACATTGGTCAATCAATGAGTTTAGATAAATCGCTGACAAAACAGTTTAAAACTATAATAAAAAACCTTGACTACAAATGGTGGTCAAGGTTTTTTTGTTTTGTATAATATTTATATATAAAAAATATATTATGCAATACTTTTACATAACACAAAATAGTACTTTACCAACACTAAGAATGGAACTTATAGAGGATGGAAGGCATGACTTTAATAAATTCCATGAATGCATACAAGGTGCTGATATAACATTTACAATGGTAAATGTTGATACCAATGTTACAAAAGTAGCCAAAAACAAAGCATATATAAAGCTTCGTGAAGGCGATGATTGCACTGAACAGTATATTATATGCTATGATTGGAAAAAACACGATACAAAGGAAGCAGGAACGTTTAAAGGCACATTTGAAATAACTTTTGACCCATCACTTAAAAATGATGAGTATAATTATCCTAGTGGTATATTGAATATGCCAATAAGAGAGTCGCTTTATATAATCATACAATAATTTTTAGTTTTTAATTAATTTTTTTTTTTATTCGTTTATATTTATATATAGTAATACATATATAAATATGAGAAGATTAACGACAAAAGAATGGATTGAAAAAGCTAAAAAAATTCATGGGAATAAATATGATTATTCAAAAGTTAATTACATTAATAACAGTACCAAAATTTGTATAATATGCCCCATTCATGGCGAATTTTGGATGACTCCAACTGCCCATGTTGATGGTAAACAAGGATGCAAAATCTGTAGTGGAAAAAAACTCACAAAGAATATTTTTATTGAAAAAGCTAGAAAAGTTCATGGTGATAAGTATGATTATTCTAAAGTAGAATACATTGATAATAAGACTAAGGTTTGCATAATATGCCCTATTCATGGCGAATTTTGGCAAAAGCCAGTTAACCATTTACGAGGACAAGGTTGCCTTAAATGTGCTAATGAGTATTCCCCATCAACAGAAGAATGGATTGAAAAAGCTAGAAAAGTTCATGGTGATAAATATGACTATTCCAAATCAGTGTATGTTAACACTGTAACTAAAGTGTGCGTAATTTGTCCTAAACATGGCGAATTTTGGATATTTCCAAATAATCATTTAAAAGGTAATGGATGCCCAAAGTGTAAAAAAAGTAAACTTGAAAACATATTAGCATATTATTTAATGAAAAATAGCATAGAATTTACTTATATAAAAAAATTTGACTGGCTAAAAAATAAAAATCCCATGAGTTTAGATTTTTATTTACCAGAATATAATGTTGCAATTGAATGCCAAGGAGAACAACATTTGATTAAAGGTAGAAATTTTACAAATGTGCTACAATTAGAAAATGATTTATTAAAAAATAAATTATGTAAAGAGAATGGCGTAAAATTATTATATTTTGGTTATACACCTATAAATGAAATAAATTGTAACAAAACAATTTACAATAAAAATAATTATTTTACAAATATGGAAGAACTTTATATCGTTATTAGAGAAAAATAAAAGGAGAGAAAGCATCATTTCTCTCCTTTTTCTTTTATAATATCATCAAGTTTCTTTTTCTCTTCTTCTGTGCATAGGTCATAGAATTTTTGATAATTTACTTGCAAGTCATAAATTGAATTTTTCACGTCTTTTAATTCTTTAAATATCCCTCCATAGTAAGCATCAAACTGGTAATAGTTTTTCTTTGTCACTCCTTTGACGATTGCCATATCTCCAGCATTACGATTAATAATGTAATCTCCTTTTTTAAAAATTGGTTCTACCATATCAATTTATCATTAACACATTTTTTATTGCTAGTTTATTTTCAACTTCTTCCAAAGTTTCCCCAAATCTAAAAAAAATTCTCCCTTCTTCTGGATATTCGTCATAGCCATCCAAATTTTCCCATGCTAACGCTATTATACCGTCAGTACAATCTTGAAAACCGAAACAGCAGTTGTCTTGGATTAAATCTAGTTTTATTTTCATTTTAACGATATGGATTTCATAAATATACTCTTCATCTGGTGTTAGTCCATTAACTAGACAACAAGGTTTCTGGTCAAAGTTTTCTCCCCAAAACCCATCAATGTCATTTGTAAAAATAAATTCATATCTGTAATACCCATCTGTTTCTTCGCCAATTAAACGTATGAAGCCTAGTTTTACAATTTCTTCATCTTCCATATTAACTTTCATCTTCTAATTTCTCAATCATTTCTTTAAGTTTGGCTATTTTTTCCTCTTTGGTACTATTTTCTGGAATATAGCACACTTCTTCGCAAGTTATATTATTATCAATTTTTCCTCTATTTTCTTCCGCAATTTTATCTAAAATGCCTATTTTGTCTAGACTTATGATTTGTTTTACTTTTTCTATATCGGTGTTTGCTGTTGGTTTTTCAGTTGTATCTGAGCTTGCTTCATGTTTATATAAATAACGATTAACTAACGGTTTGTCTTTCATTTTTTGAATAATAGCATTAATTCTTTTAACTCCTTCATCGTTACCTAATAAATCGTGGATTTTCTCTTCTGCAACTCTTTCTGCGTCATATGGATTAACATCAATGATGATATTGTTCTCAACTATATATTCTATTTTCTTACCATTTTTATTAGTATATATTTTACCCCTTTCGATAAATAAATTTTCAATATCTTTTAATTCAATTTTAAATTCCATAACATTTCACATTAGTTTTATTATTTTTCATTTTCGCTAACAATTATATTATCTATAATTTCTTGTTTACCCCTTACTTTCTCAAACATTTCTTTATAAAAAGTATCAGAATAAACTTGATAGTAAATAGTTACATTGTTTTTTTGATTAAGCCTATGAATTCTATCTTCTGCTTGCAAATTATCACCACTAACCCATGAAAAACTGTTGAATATGGCAACACGACCAGAAACTAGTGTTAATCCCACTCCAGCTGAATGTATGTTACCTATAAACACCTTGATATTTGGGTCATTCTGAAATCTTTCAACAGCCTCGTTTTTCTTTTTCATGGAAAGCTTTCCGTTGTGATAAACGCATAAATTCCCAAAATGTTTTCTAATTGTGTTCAATTCTTCATCGAATGAACAAAATATGACAACTTTATGTCCTAATTTGATGCATTTTTCAGCGAGTTTGATTGTCTTATCTGTCATAGACTTGGCTAGCCATTGTCGCAGCATAATGCCTTCAGTAATACTCCTATATTTCTCAATGTCCTCTTTACCATGACCTTGTTGTGCTGCCAAATATTCCTCCCATACGCTGTCATATTCTTTTTTCTCTTTTTTAGTTAATTTATAATTTAAAACTTTAATGGTTTTCTTTACGATTTTACCAAAATCGCTTTTCAACCTTCTTAAATAATATGGTTTAACAACTTCTTGCAATTCATCCAAGTGTGAAGAACCATCAGTTTTCCATATTTTTTTACAGTTTTTGTCTAGTATTTCATCCAACTGTTTTTTCTCGTCATCACTTAAATCATACCAACTGTTTTTCTTTTGTTTTCTACAAAATATCGCACTATATGCATCACGTTCTTTTTTGTTGTAAAAAAACTTTCCGTCACAATATCTTTCAACATAATATTTCCAATCGTTTGCCAATGGAGCATCTATAATTTTTAAAATGTTGAAAAAATTAATTGGTCGATTTGTAATCGGAGTTCCTGTTATGGCATATATTCCTTTCGGATTACTTCTATTGAGCAAATCTGATACGATTTTAAAAATACCACTAGTAGTGTTGGAAAGTCTGTGTGCTTCGTCAATTATTATTAGGTCAAACTTTGATTGATACAATTGGCTGTTATCCATTGCTTCTGCGATTACTGATTTTTTTCTAGAGACAACAGTTTTTTCTTTTATAACTTTAACAATTTTTCCATCATCGTTTAGGTTAAGTTCTTTCTTTTTAACTGTTTCTGTTGGCACTTCATAGAAATTTTTCAATATATCATAATTTATGATTGTAAATTTGTTTTCTTTCCATTTACTTCCTTCCACAATAGTAATGTTATCATTTGGTACTAAAAGCCCCAATTCTTTTTTCCATGTCATTTTTACGGAAGCTGGACATATTATCAAAATTTTTTCATATTTGTCCTCCAATGCTGCTACTATTGCCGCCAAGGTTTTCCCACTACCCATTTCGCTTGCTAAAATACCTTTTTTACGGCTTGTAAGGAACTTTACAGCCTCTTCTTGATAAGGATAAAGTACACGACCACTTCGCTCGTTATACGGCTTAAAATCAATTTGTTTCAAATTCCAATCTTCAGATAAAAAATCTGTAAGAATTGCTTTTTTTGGCGCAAACAATTCAACAGCTTTTTCTTGAGACCTTCTGTATACACAATAGAAATGATAGAATTGGCTTGTTTCACCCATGTACCAAGTTATTTTAAATCTATCTGGCGTAAATTCAGTTTTCCATTCTTCTTTGCGATTTTTTCCATACCATTCTGGAATTCTTATAATTTTGTTTATCAGTTTAGGCTCTTTATCATGGTTATATAATACGTATTCAGCCTCAAAGTCATTCATTGTTTTTGTTTTATACGCAAAAACAGAATTTTTGAGACGAATTATGTAAGAATTATTTCCGTTATAATTTTTCAATAAATTATATGCATCATTAATTTTATCTAATGATAGTGCCATTTTATATTATATTTTAACTAGTTAAAATATAATATAAAATATGAAAAAATCAAGACCTACCAATTGTTTTTTTTCATATATTTATATAATATATTAAAGTTTTTTATGAAAGTAATAAAAATTAATGAATCTCAGAAAAAAAGATTATTTGAGGCATATAGAGAAGGGTTTTCGCTAAAAGAGCTTTCAGCGTTAGGCAAAAATGGATGGGGTGCTCAATATGATTACTGTGTCAAATGGTTAGGAGAACCAAATAATTTTGGCTCTTCTAGATGCGTTTTTACGCTTAGTGATAATATGATACTAAAATTAGCTATGGGTGGTCAATATAAGGCAGGAATTGCGCAAAATAAGCAAGAATATGAAATGTATCGTTCTTATGACAGTCCATTGTTAGTTAGAATATTTAAAGCAGACGAAAAATATACATATTTAGTTTCAGAAAACGTAGTTCCAGCAAAAGATATTGATTTTGAGAAAATATTAGGAATACCTTTTTACGGAACATCACATCAAAAATCTTTAAAGATGCCTGCAATAGTAGGCTCAGAGCCTCAAAACTATAATGGAAAAAGAAAAAGTGATTATACAGTTGGATATGACAAATATTTTGACGGGGAGAAAAAATGGCATGAAACATATTATTATGGAGATAAAATGGAAAGCTTGTACAATGTTTTCTGTTATATAGAGGCTAATTATGTGACGGATGAGGGATATTATGATGAAACATACGAAAATATAATAAATAACTCAGAATGGTTAAGCGAGTTCAAAAATTTCGTCGAAAATACAGGTATGTCTGATTTCTGCCAAATAGATAATTTTGGAATGGTAAACAGAAATGGAGAGCCAACGCTTGTGATTCTTGACAGTGGCTTAAATCTTGACGTTTGGGATAAATATTATGCAGATTAATTATGGGTAAAATACAATTTAACGCAAAAAACATTAGGCGAGTTCCTATCAATAGAAACAGTCTATTTTATGATGCAGAATCATTTGCATTGGAAAGAGAAATAGGGAAAAACTACATAGAGCAAGACATGGGGCAAACTGTTATTCTGTACCAAGTTGACGCATCTAAAACGCAAGTTGATGCTGTATATGGAGAGACAGACCCAGATGATGTGACATACAAGACACCAATTGAGATACCTTGTGTCTATAAGATAGAGGAGCCAGAACTTAAATCTTATGATAAAGAGAAGCAATTGGGAACTTATATGAAAACTGGTAAACTTACCGTTGGTGTTTACCAAGAAACATTGGATGAACTTAACGTAGATATAAAAAAAGGAGATTATATTGGTATACAAATATCACCTGAACATATGGAGTTTTTTGTCGTGAACAACGATGGCAGAAATAACTATAGCAATTCTCACACACTATGGGGAACTATTCCACTATACAGAACTGTGCAGTGCAGCCCAGTTGATTCATCAGAATTTAAGGCATAAAATAAGGATAGAAAAAATCTATCCTTATTTTATTATGTCAAATGTATAATACCATTTCCAATCACCATACTGTTTACCCTTTTCAATATAATCAACAGTATATTTGCTTATGTCTTCATTATCAGCAACTTCCAAAATATGAAAGTTATAATTATCCGCAACTAAAATTTTTTTCATAACTTTAAGAAATTCTAACATACTTAGATAGGATTGAATCAATGTCATATCCATCAAGTTTATTTATATATCCACCCCAGTCGCCGCATTGTTCCATGCCAGCCCAAGGATGAACGTGATGCATAATGCAACCTTTCATTATTTTTAGCAATTCAACAAGTTTGTCTCCCATTGGGACTTGGTGCAGATTGTCCATAATTTCATCCATCTTCTCGTCCAAAATCATATGGTTTTTATCCTTTAGATTATGAGCAATATTATCATCTTTATTACTCATGATATTGATTCTATTGGCAACCATATTGATGATACTATTTCCTTGCTGATTTTGTTTTTTTGTTAATCCACTCTTATATTTTAATTGTATATAAGCTGGGTCAGTCCCATTAAATATGATATTCCCAACCATATTGGGATTTGGGTCGTTTGTGGCTTCTCCACGAACACCAGCTCTAAGTTGAACTTCACTTTCTTTTGTGGTTTTATTATATCTTAAAATAACATCTTCAGCACCCCTACCAATAACAGCAACATCTGATGACTTTGGATACGCACCCTTCGTATCATCATTATTGGACACCCTTTCCAATGGTTTATTATGCACTGGTTCCATTAATAACGATGTGGCATTTTTTGGCTCACAATATGCATTAAATTGTGGTTGCGAAATTATAGGACCGATATAATATCTTTGTCCATTGGATGATGCATCATATATTAGAAGAACAGATTCTCCCACTTTTGGGATGCTTTGAAATGTTTTTGGTAATAGAGGAAATGCCCAAGGAAGATATTTTGGTTCATTGTTCTTTGGGTAGTCTTTGCCTTCAATTTCTGCTCTTACTCTAAGACCATCGTAAGGTTTATCCAATTCATGTAATCCATCATCAATGTATGAAGAGTTTATGTTTTCAACTTCCCTTACTTTTGCGACAACAACTCTAAATTCACTCATCACTTAAAACGCCTCTCTTTTTAAGTTCATCGGTAGCCTTTCTATATAAGAAATCCAAGTCTTCCAACTCGTGTACCAATTCTATTATTTTACTCTTACGAATGTCGTATTCATTATCATAACTCATAACTTTTATATTAATTTCTGAGTTAGACATTTTTGAAAAATCTACATTTCTATCCATATACATTAACATTTGTAATTAGTTAATATCTGCATATCCCATACTTGGTGATGTGTTGAATCCTTGAATAACAACTGGTCCGCCAGCATTACTTCCAAATCCTGTTAACATCATTGAGCCTGGTTGTATTCCTACTTGTATAGATGCATCTTTTTTTATCGCTCTATATATTTCATTTGTGTTTGCGAATGTAAATCCAAGTGTTAGATTTGCACTACCGTCTGGCATTGCACCAGTAGGAATGCCTAATTTATTTAAGTCTTTTGTGATGTTTGCTACTGACTGGATGACAGACAGTCCTGGTCTGCGTATCATCGAGCACACCAATAACAATCTAGATAACTGTGGGAAAGGAGGTCTCACGTTATTAAAGAAATTGCTTATCGTTTTACAAATTTGTTCTATTCCCATTGTTTAGCATTTATTAGTTGAAGGTTGTTCACCCTCTTTATTGTGACTAACGTCAATATCAGCATAATCAACGACATCGAGTTTAGTATCTTCTTGCTTATTACCAAAGCTGAACCATATGAATGGGCAATTTCGTACAATTTCAAGTATTGCATCTGCATAGTTATCAAGCTGTTCTCTAAGCAAGATACTACCAAGCATCTGTATAATTGGTTCTAGTGCCTTTAGAACAAGCTTCAGAAGCTCTTGGATAACCATGTCACGTATTTCCTTAACAATGGCAACGATAATACTTCTCAATGCTTGTATTAAGTCTTTCATTGTAAATTTCTCCCAAGTTCCACCCATTATTTTTTGGTTAACTTCCAAAAGCATTAATACTTTTGGGCTTAGAATACCATTTACAATAGCTGTTGTTAAAGATTCAATTAAATCGAATATAAAATTGAATTCGACATCAAATTTATCAGTCTCTGGCACACCTTCACTTACAGTCATGGCAGCTTGCGTAAAAGCTCTGTGTAGAACATCTACTTGCTCATGTAACTCAGAATTAGCGTCATATTCGTTAAGAATGTTGCTAACACTATCAAATAAACCAACTTCATGCGTTACGTTACCAAATCTTTGCTGTCTAGCTCTTTTTTCTTCTGCCCTTCTTAGAAGGGAGTCGTATTTACTATTATCAAAAGTATAATAACAATCGCTTATTTCAGAATCATCGGTCTCAAGAATGTTTTTAATTATTTCCTTAATGGTTTCGGTGGATTCTTGGTGTCTCATTCCGACACCAACACTGAGACCCAAATTTGTATTGAGAACAGATTCCATCAATGAATGAGCCAATACTTTCGCATCGAAAAGCTTTATACTCATTACATAATCATAGTTAAATTCAAAAACAGTAAGACCAGGATAACACTCCATCAAGTCTTTGGCTAACTCCGCAGGATTATCAACTGTAACTTCACGACTTCTTATGTTTAGTTTTACTACAGCATGTGGTGTAGTAAATGTGATAAATTTTATTTTTTTATCTTTACTTTCAGTTTCTTCGGTTTCAGTTTCAGTTACTACAACACCTTCGGCAAATGTATATTTTCCGTTAGCGTCAAAATTACCTTTATCATCGAATAGCATTTTTTTAAACTGCCAAGGTGCTTCTCCTTCAGATAAAATAGGAATATGTATATATGGTTTAGGAAGAATAGTAAAACGTAACTTGTTATTAACCAAACCAGTCAATGGTGCATCGCTTGATGCTTGGTCTATGTATTGTATATTACAAATTGCCCTTTCTTTACTGAAATCTCTATTATTTCCTTTATATTTTGTATTACCATTTTTTTGGTTAACACCCCAGCCAAATCCAAGATTCTTTCCAAGTTGGTCAGCACGTCTAGCATACCAATTGACTGATGACCAATCATCTGATACTGGAACTAATGTATTATGTACGATATTTTCAACATCATCAGTTTTATTGTCGATACACATAGAAACTATGTGACCATCTTTATATGCGAATGTATTACCCAATAAAATAGAAGATGGATTACTTGCGTCATACATCGCTTCTAATGTTGATAAAAGTGTTCCATCTGAAGGTAATACGTTTGGGTTATTATGATATAAGCTGTTTAATGAAGATGCTATTTCGTTGGTTGTTTCACCGCTTAAAATTGCCGAATTAGGGAATTTACCTTTGTGAATAACAAACCATAAAAAGGCATCCATATCATCAGCCCTAGCAAATTTATATGAATCTTCTACACCTTCAAGACCAAAATACCAGTTAGAACCAAATTCTCCAAGCGGATTTATTGATAATTTATCCATAAAATCAATGGATTCTATATTAATATCAATTCCATATTCTTGTGATGTGCCATCATCTGTGGGGGCTTTATGTCTTTTTCTATATTTTTCTGGAATCCTAGGGTCAACTGAGCAAGAAATCATGTTTTTAAGATTTGTTAATAAAATTGCTTTAACAGAAATCTCAAGGACTGGTACTACGTAAATAAGGAAATTGGTAAGCCATGTCTCTAGTTCTTCTCGTGTTACCCCTAAGTGCTTAAGTAATTGAATCAAATAGCCTATTGGATTGGTGGAAAAAGATAATGCAAGTGAAGGGTCAACAATAATAATTTCCATTATTGTCAACACTTTGTCAACCAATGCTTTGGCTGTATCAATAGAAGCCATTGCTTCTTCTTGCATTTTTTTTACGCTTGCCATTATTTTTTATTTAGTTCAATTTTTTTAGTTTTTTCTTGCAATGAATCATCTACAATTTTTTTGATGTCATCGAAATTAAATGCCATTTCGTTAAGTGCCGTTTCATTTCCTTCTAAAGCACCTTTTACATCACCGTTATGGTGATATATGTCTGTCAATATTTTAGCAATTTCTATTTTTTTAGAGATTGCTTTGTCTTTTAACCCAAGATAATCGTTAATTGCCTTTGCATACTTACTTCTAGCCTCCATTGGCTCATCTTGCAGTTGAGTGGCAACAGATAGTTTGTTTATTTCGTTCTGTGCTTGTACAATCTGCTCGTCTGCCAAATTATATGCATTTTGCAAAAGGTCTCTTATATTTTGGGTATCGTTAAGTTCAATTTTAAGCTTTCCCATATTTTTTGTTATAAATATTTTATTTTGAATTATTCATTAATAAGTTTTAACTTAATGTCATAATATTTTTTCTTATAGACTTTTATGGCATCCCTTATTTCTTTAGTGTTAAGCATTGTTGTTTCTTTCAAGAATAACAATATTGAACTTTTATTAAACTTATTACTACCCATTTGTGCAAATAGTTCATCCCAGTTTTGCATTAGGTTGATTAAAGCTTTTCCAACTTTAATTTCATTTTCATTGAGCTTCATTTTTTCTTTTTCAGAAAGGATTTTTTCGATACCCTCTACGGTATTACCAGTAAGTTCAGACAAAAATGTTTTTCTTGGGTCTGTTTCATCATATGAATATGTTATACTATCGCTAATATCGTTTTGAATTGGCTCAAGCGGATTATCATATGATATGTTTCTTTTCTGATTTTTAGAAAATTGATTGATTTTATATATCAAATAATTCTTACAAATTGTTCCACAATAAGAGTATGCTTTGTAGTTTGTTGTTGGGTCAAAGCACGACAATTTAGTCATAAGAAAAGATATGGTGTCATTAAATGTAGTCTCAAACTCTTCGTCAGGCGGATACAAATTATACCTCCTTATGATTGATTCAATCATCTTCGTAAAAGCTGGTTTTAAAATTGTGTTGAAAATTTTGTTTTTTTCTTTTTCATCATCTGTAGATATATAATTAACCACAGCCTCTTCTTGCTCCTCATAAAAGTAGCCTTTTCTTTCTTTAGATGGCTTTCTGCCTCTTTTTTTCTTTACCTTTTCTTCAGTTACGCAAATTTCTGACATTGTATAGGATATTTATATTTAGGGATTATTCCTTGTATTGGTTATTTTAATATTTAAATATCTAATCAAAGGCAAATCTGCGTAAAATAAACACACTTTCTTTCACATTCTATAATTATAGAATCTTTGTGTTGCCGTTTTGATGAAACAAATAAAATGGCATTAACCATCACAATTAATGCCATTAAATATTTTTATCTTGTGATTGTGTATGTTATCCAATCTTTATCTTTATCTATCTGAGACACCCTATCAAATAATATGATAGGCCATTCGCCACGCCCAAAATAGTTTCTTTCTACATTAAACATACCATTTTCAAATGCTTTCTCGCATTCTTCAAACGTATCCTTAAAACGTTCAAGAGTATCACCATTTTTTAGTATGGGCTTAATTTTTATCCCATAATGTTTGAACATTATATCATACATAACCAACCCACCATTAAAAAACGGATAAAGGTTCTTAATAAAATCCAATTTTATTGATAAATCTTTATATATCATCTCTAAAACAACTTCATTTGAGGTACTTTTATCCACAGAAAGTATAGATATTCTTTCGCCTAGAATTTCTCTATCGTATTTATTCATTTTCTTCTTTTTTTATCTCTTCTAAAAGTTTATCAGTGTTTTTAATTAATTGTTCGCCTAAAAATGAATCATAATCTTCGTGAGTATAATACAATATTCTAACATTATGTTCTTTACAAAGTTCTTTTTTATTTTTATCTAATAAAAAACGAGTTTTATAGCCTTGTAATCCGCCAAAATGTTTAACGGCTTCAAAATGTTGTTTTCCTTGACATTCTATTCCCATATTATATTTTGGTAAATAAAAATCTAAATGTTGGAGTCCTAGCCAATTAAAATGTTTTTTGTCATAGAAATCAATATTGTTTGTTTCTAAGAATAATCTTATTTCATTTTCTAAATGACTTTCATTACATCTTGGGCATCCTTTACCTTTTAGATGCTCATTTGGCATTATTTTAAATAAATGACCACATTTATTGCATTTTAAACTAATATAACTATGCGCTCTTTTATAGTCTACAAAAGAATAATCATAGTTACTACCATGAATTTTTATTGCTTCTTCTATAAACGTTTTTGATGTTTTTCTAAGTGATTCATAATTTTTTATTTTTCCACATTTTTGGCATCCATGATTGTTGTCTAAATCATTCCAGGTTGCTTCAAAATATCCATGTTCATCACAAATTAATGGTAGTTTTTGTGTATTATTACTATATTCAGTAATTAGTGAAACATCATATTTACCGTTATATTTTTTTCTTATTTTTTCTTTAATTTCTTCAACTGTATATTTAGTGGATTTATGGCTACATTTTGGGCAACCTTGCCCATGTAGATGATTTTTAGGTGTTTGCAAAAAATCTCCATGTATAGGGCAAGTAATAATTACTCGCCCCTTTTCATCACGATTTTCTAAATCTGTTTTGTCATAAATAAATTTATTTTTATGAATTAATAAAATCCTATCTTTGAATTCTTTAGTTGTTAGTTTCTTCATTAGGCTTAAAAATAAATTTAGATAAATCTCTTTCAACTGATGGATGATAAAAATATTCTTTCTTCGCAAGGTCAAAACTAAACTCGATTTCCTCTTTTGACATCGTGTTTCTATATACTTCTACTAGTGACCCTTTTCTTCCAAGCTTGTGGTTGTATCCTACCTTTGGAATTACATAAACAGTCTTATTCTTATTAGTTGCACGTAACAGCCATTCATACCAAAACGTTAGTTTAATTTGTGGCTTAAGCCCTCCAATTTCACGCCAATCAGCAGTATTAAAGATACTACCTGTTAGGTAGAAATCAAAATAGTTTTGCAAGCAATCATTATCAATGAAACCAATCTCGTTTGAAAAAGAACTCGCCCAAGCCTCTGAGTTTCCGAAACCAATATACTTTCCGTCATTGAAATCTGTAATATCCTCAAGATACATGAATACACTTGTGCTTGGCATAAATTCAATGTACTTTTTGGCGTTATCATACCAGATTGGTGTATATGTGTCATCAAATTCAAGGATTGAGAACCATTTCTCTTCGATTGTATTAACAGCAGCATTTACAAGTTCTGCGAAAGAACTACCTTCTGACTCTGACACAACACCAAGCCTATCATTAATTCCCTTCAACTTCTTTCTATCAGTGCCACTTGGTACTGAAAGCAAGACATTGAGTTCGCTTGGTACTGACTCAACAGCCTTGTTTAACAACTCAATATTTTCTTTACCAAATTCATTCATTGGTATTATCACCACTAGCTCTTTCATTCTTTAATTTTTCTTTTTTCTCTTCTATTAGTTTATTAAATTTTTCAAAATGCTCGTTCTTAATAGTTCCACTATCTTTATTTGGATTGTTGAATTTCTCCACAATCATATCACAGCATAATGCGACTGCTTCTGCCTCATTATCTATCTGTAAATATTTTCTTTTGTTGTGTGGTCCTACCCTAGGATTTAATTTTTCAATATCATGTAGAATGTCTTTTGGGTTAATCTCCTTACAATATTTCAAAAATTTTTGGAAATCAAATTCATTTGGCTCTAATTTTTCAACAACTCTTCTTGTCATTGGGAAACCAATAGTCTCGAATGCATTATACGCATTATCATCACGTTCAAATAACCTATCTGTTTGGTCACTCTCACAGTAAATCAAGAATATTGCAAGTTGCTCATAAGCAAATGCCAACTCTTCCTTCCTATCATCTGGAGAGCCTTGTAAAAATCCTAATTTATCCCATCTATCAAAATAATCCTTGAGTCGGTCATCCATCTTCCCACTTTTTTTGGCTTGTTCATATTTATGAACACAAATTGACACATCTGGGTTAATGTATCCAACTGTATTGCTTTTTAAAAGTTCTTTCATTACTCTTCCTCTTTTTTCGCCTTAATTTGTATGATAAGTTCTTCCATTTCTTTCTTTCTTCTGCCTAGGACATCATTCACATAAGAAAGCATTTCTCCCTTGGTTTTGTCATAAGAGAAACTATCTAAAACTTTCTTTCCTTCCTCATCAAGTACTGTAGGAACTTTATCTGTAATCCATGAACGAACAACACTTGCTAATTGCTTGTGCAATGTATCATAGTCGTTAAACCAGACGCAGCAATTTGGTAATATACCATCTTCATTAGAAGCCCAATCCCATTCCGTTTCGGGAACTTTACACATTGTAATTGAACCGCTTTTAACGGACTCAAGAGCAGAATAACAGAAACTTGCATCCTCGTCAACAATAACAGTTATAGCACCCTCACGCAATGCTTTTGCAAAGTCTTCTTTGGATAGATTCCTGAGCTCTTTAAATGAAACCCATTTAAACATTGGATATTTCCAATAGAATGGTTTTACAATTTTCTTAATATTTGACTGGTCCTTAGCGATTACATTAACTACCATTTTCTTTGGCTCATTTGTTTTACCAAAAATTTTAGAGATAAACGGTGTAATTTTTCTAAGTTTAACATATGGAAATGACTCATTAAGTTCTGCTGCTTGATAATCTGAATTAGTTATTCCTTCCATAATTCCGAAATCACCCCACTGAGCGACATAAGGCATTTGTTCTACCAAGTAATTGTAATTCTGAAGGATAGCAACTCTCTTACAAGGAAGCTGCTTTGTCTGGTTCATAACTTGTGAATAAATCTCAGGTATAAACAGCAAGTCAGATGGTGATGTTCCAACCTCTCCCTTGTTTACATTATAATGTGGAAGATTAGCATATTTTTCATCAAGCCATGCTCCAACTCCAACAAACTCTTCTTCTGTATGTAGCATACTTACATCGTAACCTTCTTCTTTACATATCAATGCAAGGTTGTAGATATACTCTAGGCTACCACTTGGTACACCCTTTGTATCAATTACGAAAAAGAAGATTCTGTTTTCTTTCTTATCTATTTTTGAAATTTCCTTTTCAATGTTTTCAATAATCTTTAAATTTTTTTCACTCATTGTCGGTATTTTTTATATCTTTAATTAATTCATATGCTTGCATTGTATTGTATGTAATGCTTTGTCCTAAAGACATAATATTTGGGTCTTCTACAGCATCCAAAATATCAATAAATGTTTTAACAAGGTCATAACGAATAGTATTTTGACCAGTATAGTCATTTACTTTTACCTCTTTTACTTCTTTAGTGTTTGGAATCATCTTGTCCAACTTTTTGTCAAAAATGTAATTTTCCGTAATCTCAACATCATTGGTTCTTTCATTTGGATTGCCAAACACAAAATCAGTTATTTTGTTGATGTCAAAAATAAATGTGTTTTGTTTCATCCTTTTAATTTGTTAAAAAAATCTTCGTCAGTTATTATTTCGCTTAAATTATCGTAATTTAAGAATGCTTTATCTTTTGCCTCTTTATTAAACGGTCTGTTGATTAAAACTACTTTTTTACCTTCTGGGATTTCTTTTTCAAAAAACTCGTCTCTTGCTGTTATCACGACATCACATTCATCCCATACCTCGTCAATATTTTTAGGGAAAAATACCTTTCTAACTCTTGTGCCTATTTTACTCAAGAAAAAATATGTTGATTGAATGCTAAGTTCACCTTCATTCAAACTGTAAAACACAATTCTAATATCTTCGTCTTCAATATTGGATATATCTGTGAGCCAGTTTGTAATTTTAACAGCTAATTTTTTTTCCATTGTACTAGCGCAACCGAAAATTTCATATGGATAATCAATGAAAATGAAATTATTTTTTTCGTAATTACTGTTAAATTTAGCGAATGTCTTAAATACATCCTCCTTGTCATCTATTTCATCAATATCCGTTTCAGGAGAAAACTCTTTTGCGTAGTATTTTATAATTTGTTTGTTAATATTTCTAACAACATGATTTAATTCAACACCTATCGTTAACATATAAAATATATTTTATAATTTAATTATTTCAATGCTTTTTGCATACATTCTTTACAAATTGGCTCTTGACCGCTTGCCTCTTGTATGTCTGCATCATACACAGACATTTCTTTTCCGCATACAGAACAATATCTTTTCCTTTCAACCTCTGCCAAGGAAATAGGGGTATCTTTTTTTTCTTTCTTATCATATTTCTCTGCCATACTCTTTGAATAGTATTTTGCTTCCAAATTAAGCGGAACTCTCATATACTCATCCCAAGTTAATGTCAGTAAAAATTCATACCCATTTCGTACAAAATTTTTGAATTTTCCACCATTGACAAAACTATATGTTACAAAATCATCCTCATTCGTTGCTTTATAGGTACAAAATGAGAAATTTTTTATTGATGAAGCAATCTCATTTCTTTTAACCTCGTATTCACTTTTTACATTAAGAAGTTTAGAGATTTCATTAATGAATGGCATTGATGCTCCATCGTAAGGATTTGGTTCAGAGTTAAAATGCAAAGTGGTTTCAATTAAACCAGTTTCATCATTAATGTTTACATCAACTTTGGTTGCAAATTTTTCAACTTTAAATCTCACAAAAGATTCATAATCTATTTCGAATCTATAACGCTCAACCCCATATTTTCCGACTTGGTTTAATCCTTCAAGGACAGATTCGCATATGTTTTCATTTTCTTGAGAGAATTTATATTTTTTCCTATCTGTTGGTTTCTTTTCTTTTTCTTCTTTTACCGCCACGCCATTTCCTAAATACTTGTATTTTTCAGATTCATTTGCAACCTTATAGGTTCTATATCGCAATTCTTCAACTTCTTGCGTGACTTCACCTTTTAGCAAGTGTTTTGCAACTCTTTGGTCAGAAACTTCTTGGTGTATTGATGTACCCAAATCATCTTTAGAGCCACTTCCCATAATTTCTGAATCTGCTGCTCTCAAACCATGAGGTAATCCATACAAAAGGTTTAAAAAATATTTCTTAATTTTTTTCAATCCCATTATTTTCCATTATTTTTGTTATTTTATTTTTTATGGCATCTTTTACGATATTCCTATAAAATAGAAATTTCTGCCTATCTTTAATCATATTTTCCATATCTTTAGGCATATTTTCAAATAGTTTATCTCCAGTAGCCAACGAATATCCGTCTGTCATTCTAGAATAGTCCAAAAAAATTTCGTTTACAATACCATATAAACTAGTGAGGCTTTCTAGATTTTTTTTAGATAAATTTTCTAGGGTTTTGTTCGTATCCATATTATTTCTTTTTTAATATATCAATTGGAAATTTATTGCCAAATTTCTCATTTATAATTTCTCTATTTTTATACCATGTATCTTTAAGTTTCCCTATTGAATTGTGCGCAAGCCTAATGTTCGTAGTCACACCAATCTTGCATTTCTTCTTAAAGAAATTGGATAAGCAAAAATATATATCATAAAAATCAAATCCAGAAAGTTCTCTACTGAAATTTTCTGATATTCTCTTTTTGTGAACACCAATAAAAAGACCATCAATCACAACAACCTCTTGTAAATCTTTTTCAAGAAGTGGCGAAAATGCTGTAAGCCATGATTTACCTTCCCATCTATGGAGTACTTGACCGAATTTCTTTTCATAATTCCACCAAGCACCGTTTTCATCAAATTGAGCAGAGCCAGCAACACCGATTATTCCATAGTCTTTGTTCTCGTTAAAAAGACGTAAAAGTTCTTTACCCCATCCTTTCCTCAAAAATTCTATATCATCATGTATAAACAAAATGATATTTGTTTCAATATCTTCTGACACGACCATATCAGCATATATTTTAGATAATGACAATCCATCTGGATTATGAACGCATATGACGTTTAAATCACATCCACAAGTTTCCCTAATATGCTCGATAAATCCTTTATTTTCCTCACCTTTTTTCTTAGAACAAAAAATGACAGTTATTTTATTTTCCATACTTTTTATAAAAAATAAAAATGTGTTCAAAAAAATCAATCTTTGAACACATTTTTTTATTATTATTTATTAACAGCAGAAACCGCATTATTTGAATTAATTATTACAGTAGAATATTTTTTCATTTCTTCTAATGTAAATACTCCTAAATATGACATTGCAGAGCAAAGATAATCCATGAAATTTGTTGCCCAACCGTGCATTGTATATAGTACTGGTAATGTTGTTTTCAAACCCTCACTTGTTTTTGTTTTAGCACCATTTAATGCAATTTGTCCCTCTCTAGAAGCCATTCCGTAAAAGGTTGCCTTAATATCTCCTAAGAATATTTCTTTTCCTTTATATTTTGCCCTCCATCCAACATCATCAAAAATAAACTCATTTAAATCTTCTAGTTCAGTCCGTAAAGGTAATTTATACCATTCATCACTATTAACAGTTTTAGGTGCTGCTGATTCAAGCATTTTAGCAAACACACTACCAATCATTGCATAATCAGCCCCTAGTGCTAATGCTTTAATTATATCACGATAGTTTCTAATTCCACCATCTGCAATAATTTTTGGTAACTTTTTATATTTGTTTTCTATCCTTTTTCTAACTTCTACGGTATCATCAATTAGTGTTGCCATTGGGGTGTGAATTCCAGTGTTAGAAGATGAGAGACATCCACGACCGCCACCTATGCCAATTCTTATATAGTCAGCACCAACCCTAGCGTATTCCTCATATGTTTCTGGATTAGCAATGTTTCCAACCATTATGACTATATTATCACCGTAAATGTTTTTTGCTGCCCTAACCAAATGAACACTTTTTTCCATGTGCCCATTTGCAATGTCGATTAAGGCTTTAAGTGTGGTGTTTTGTTCTAATGGCTCTTTTTCGTTGCAAAATATTGTTTCAAATTCAGTCATTGAATATGCAGCCCATCTTCCTTTTACCGAATAGTCAACTCTATCTTTAATAGACTCAGTTCTAGGTAAGATGGCATAAATCATTTCGTTTTCAAACTGTTTAAAATTTTTTTTACTAACAACACAATCCATTGGTGCTGTGAAAAGAGGCAACATCCCATTTTCGTCAAATGGGATACACTCTTTACGATGCTCTATTGCACTCAAAATATTAGGCATTATAGTAACATCTTCATAAGTATAATAAATTTTATCTTTTATTAGCCCCATATAGTTTTCGTCTTCTTTTAATGTAAAATTCTGGTGTTCTTTCCTCACCGTTTATTTTTAAGTCACTTCTGCTTAACAAACCAACTGCTTTTTCCTCCCCATTATCCAAACGAACCAAAACTGACCCATTAAATGTTTTTGGTATTTCAGACACTACACCATGTAAGGGTATACGTCTTGGGAAGCATAGGTCAAATTCAATTGTATCGCCAACTTTTACAAATTGGTCTGAAAATAAAATGTTATTTTTCGAGAACTTAGTCCATTTGGCTCTTGCTTTTTTATATCGTTCATTATCGTCTGTCGTGTTGGAGAACAATCTCCAAAATATAGTATCAATTTTAGAAGAAATGCAATATTCTTCTATAGCGTTTTCCAAAGACAGATATTTTTGATTTACTCCATTATTTTCAGAATATTCCCAAAAAAAAGGCGTTTCTTCGTGATATTTCTTGAAAATCACATCCATTATTTTTTGTTCTTTGCAAAACCAAAAAAATACTTCTAATATACTCATTAATTTCCAGTTGAACCAAATCCGTTTGAGCCTCTTTCAGTTTCAGAAAGTTCAGCTACTTCGGTTATTTTTACATTTGGGTATGGCAAAACTACCATCTGCCCTATTCTATCCCCAACCTTATATGGGGCAAAATTCATCGGATTATCAAGAATCCAATTTCCAGCATCATTAGCCGATTTAATTGTCTCATTCCATGTGAATGTAACTGTATCTTCACTAGAAACGGTAAATGGTTTCCAAGAACTATTAAAAAAATAGTTCATTTTTCCATTATTTGCTAAAGTTTCCAATGATGTTCTATTTTTATAGCAGAACATAATCTCCCCTCTATATATCGCTGAATCCACAATTCCCACATGGTTGCATAAATAAGCATCTGTTTTTCTGTTTGAACTTCTAGGGAATAAAAATATCCCGTAATGTTTTTCTGATTCTACGGCAATTCCAGTATGATATATGTACATATCATTTTCCCTATCATATTCTACAGATATTGCGGTTAAGTCCATGCCAACGTCTCCATCATGCGCATACGTTGGTATTATGGCGTTTTTTTCAAGTTTTTTTATTTTGATTTTCAACGGTGTTTGACCAATTGCTTCTTTTGCATATGTGATGAAATCTTTCCTATCATCGTAATCTTTAATATCCATTATTTTTTGTCATTTAAGGTTAAATAAGTTAGTTCGCTTGCTTGTCTCACAATCGTTGACATAATACTAGAATGCCACCTTGCTTGGTCATCTGTTAAATCCCTGTCATTGACAGTCATTGCTTCTGCTTCTTCGGCAGTAAACCCAATCCCACAGTTTTGGCACAGAATCAATGAGTGTAATCCAGTTCTAATTGAAGGAAGTTCATTATCATATTTGTAAATTAAACCTCTTTTCTCAATTTCCCAAGAATTATCATTTGGTACAAGTCTAATAGCCTTTGCGAGTTGATGCAGCAAACAAATTTTTACTAATGTGTTTTTATCTACTTTTTTCTCATCTGGTAATAGTTCATTTAATTTAACTGCATAAGGAGTAAGAGTTTTTAGTATAATTTCAAGTAATGAACCCTCATATGCGTTTCCAAATTCATTGGAATTAGTAAAACTACCATTCAAGATGTTATTACCATATTTTTCCTCAAGGTATGAAGTTTCAATACCAAGTTGAGATAATTTTTTGAAAAATAATTTTAAATTTTTTTCTTTTGTTTCTGTTGTAATCATATTTAACATTTTTAAACTTTAGTGCAAAGATATATAAAAAAATGTTAAAAAACAAAATGTATTTAGTTTTATTTTCTTTTCTTTATTTAATTTCTTTTCTAATATATTATTAAAAATTAAATAATATTTATATAATAAGAAAAATAATAATTTATTTATATAATATATTTGAAAATGAGTAGAAATAATAGAATTCAGCAACCTTATGGCTACAGAGAGCAGAATAGTTTAACAACTGAGTCAGCCATGATTTGTAACGCCATAACTGGTGGTTCTGCCTCAAGTAAGGAAATTATTGAAAAGATAAACTATATTCTTTACAACGGTTTTTTTGGGGTCAGTTATGACAAAGGTCTAGATTCTTATACTTTCACCAATTCCCTTGGAAACTTGATTGGTGCTGCAAAACTAGAGGATATTGTTGTTAACCAACTTATCCAAGAAATAGGCTATAATCAAGATGAAAAAAAGATTTTCATAAAGCTTGAAAACGATGAAACTATCGAAATACCGCTTGATACATTGGTTAACCAAGTTAATAGTTTAGTCGAAGATGAAGCTATTTTGAGGAAAGAAGAAGATGATAAAATTTGGGATGCAATTGGTGAAATTGGAACTAGTGGAAGTAGTATTGTTGAAATGATTGAAAACGAGATTTCAGCAAGAACTAAGGGTGATGAAGACCTTTGGGAGGCATTGAATCAAGAAGTTTCTGCAAGGACTGACGGAGATTCTGTTATTGATGAGAGACTTGAAGAAGAAGTTTCCGCAAGAACTGATGAAGACCAGAAGATTTGGGGCGCAATTGGTGAAATTGGTGCTAGTGGAAGTAGTATCATAGAGCTTATCAATAACGAAGTTTCTGCAAGGACTGATGAAGACCAGAAGATTTGGGGCGCAATTGGTGAAATTGGAGTTAGTGGCACGAGTATTGTTGAAATGATTGAAAACGAGATTTCAGCAAGAACTGATGAAGACCAGAAAATTTGGGATGCGTTAAGTGCGGAAACAGAAGCTCGTAAAAATGAGGATATTTTAAATACAAATAAAATTGAAGAAGAAGTTTCCGCAAGAACTGATGAAGACCAGAAGATTTGGGATGCAATTGGTGAAATTGGTGCTAGTGGAAGTAGTATCATAGAGCTTATCAATAACGAAGTTTCTGCAAGGACTGAGGGTGATGAAGACATTTTGGAGACATTGAATCAAGAAATTTCAGCTAGAACTGAAGGTGATGCTGCTATTAATGAAGAGCTTGACCAAGAGAAGCTTGACCGTTCAGCAGCAGATGGTGAGTTAGAAGGTAAGATTGATACAGAAAAGACTGAAAGAGAAGCTGCTGATAATGAACTTGACGGTAAGATTGCTGCCGAAAAGAATGCAAGACTTTATTGGGATAACCAACTTTCAGGTGATGTCAAGACAGAAAAAACTGAAAGAGAAGCAGAGGACAAAGCAATTTGGGCTGCATTAAGCGCAGAAACAGAGGCACGTGAAGTTGCTGACGAAGCATTATCAAGTTCAATCGAAGCTAACAAGGTATCTGTTATTAAGGTAGAAACCGCATTACCATCTAACGTAAAAGAAGCATATGAGCTTAAAAATACAAGCGGAGAGGTTCTTGGTGCTAGAATCAATATTTACAAGGATTCTTCATTGAAGGATGTTGAACTTACAGACCATGATGATAGCGGTCATACTGGACAGTTCTTGATGCTCACATACATTCTTGAGGACGGTACTGAGAAAGTAGAATATTTAGATGTATCACAGTTTTTGGTTGATGCAGAGTTTAAAGATGGGCTTGTAGTTAATAATGCGGGTGAAGTTAGAGTTAAGATTGACCCAGCAACAGAAACATATATATCAGTTTCACAAAACGGAGTTAAAGTTAGCGGCATTGATGCGATAGCACAAAATTTAGCCAATGAAATAGCAAACAGAGGAAATGCCGACACTCGCCTTGAAACGTTAATCACAACTGAATCAACAGCAAGACTAAATGCTGATAACGATTTAAATAATGCCATTACTGCTGAAACAGCCGCAAGGGAATCTGCTGATAGCGAATTTAACGTTAAATTATCCAACGAAAAGGCAGAACGTGCCGAAAATGATAGAACCTTAAGTACTCTAATAAACACAGAGATAAACAATAGGACAAGTGCTGACCAAACCTTGAACAGAACTTTAACACAAGTTAGTACCGATTTAGCAAATGAAATTAGTAGTAGGTCTAGTGGCGATAGTAATCTGCAAGAACAAGTTAATGCGCTTAAAACGGCTGATACTGAAATAAAAAGCAATATCTCAAATGTTGAGGATAGCTTGGCAAACGAGATTAATAACAGAGCACAAGCCGAAGCTGATTTGCAGTTGCAGATTAACAAGAAAGCTAACTCAGTGGATGTATATTACAAAACTGAAGTTGATTCAA
>AUXO014038187.1_pt1 | contig 25556 bp, 25 predicted proteins | sample 768731 | NCBI WGS metagenome assembly AUXO01 (sample SAMN02715735, study PRJNA202380) | gut metagenome | biome: sheep rumen | host: Ovis aries | place: New Zealand: Palmerston North | reverse complement strand
CGGAAAGTAGCGCAGTTGGTAGCGCACTACGTTCGGGACGTAGGGGTCGGGAGTTCGAATCTCCTCTTTCCGACAGAAAAGGCAGATCTTTAATGATCTGCCTTTTTTGTTTTAGATGTTATAAAACTTTCTTTAAACGTTCGATGAAGTCATCCGCTTCTGTTTTTGTCAAGCAGAGTGGCGGAAGGAGCCGCAGGACATTTGTTCCGCTACATCCTGTGAAACAATGTTGTTCTTTGACTAATTTTGTGCGGATTTCCTTATAAGGGACATCCAATTCTATTCCAATCATGAGGCCAAGTCCACGCACCTCTACAACATGGGGAAGGTTTTCACTTTTAAGTCGATTCATTAAGTAGGAACCAACTTCAGCGGCATTTTCTATTAGGTGTTCTTCCTCAATGATGTCTAGAACTGCCAAAGCGCCTGCGCATGCAAGATGATTTCCACCAAAGGTCGTTCCTAATTGCCCATAGACAGGCTTGAACTTAGGAGATATAAGGACTGCAGCCATTGGGAAACCATTTGCAATGCCTTTTGCCACAGTGATCAAGTCTGGTTTAACGTTGGAATACTGATGTGCAAAGAATTTTCCAGAGCGTCCGTATCCACACTGAATCTCATCGCAAATCATGACAGTGTCATATTTGTCACAAAGTTCACGTAATCCTTGTAAGAATTCTGGGGTTACAATACGGATTCCTCCCACTCCTTGGATGTATTCTAGGATGATAGCGCAGACATCACCTTTCTCCAGCTCTTTTTCCCAAGCACCTAAATCATTGATGGGAAGATAGGTGACGTGGCCATTTGCATTAATAGGTGAGATAATTTTAGGATTGTAGGTAGCCTCTACAGCTAAAGAAGTACGTCCGTGAAATGCTTTCTCCATGGAAAGTACACGGGTGCGTCCATTATAAAATGATGCCAGTTTTAATGCGTTTTCGTTGGCTTCAGCACCACTATTTATGAGAAAGAGTTGGTAGTCTTCGAGTCCGCAGATTCTACCTAAACGTTCTGCCAGTTCCTTTTGTAGTGGATTGATGACAGAATTGCTGTAAAACCCCAACTTATTCAGTTGTTTGGTCATGCATTCTACATAATGAGGATGACAATGTCCCACGCTAATGACAGCATGTCCTCCATATAGGTCCAAGTATTCCTGACCTTTTTCATCCCAGACCTTACATCCTTTGCCGTGGTCAATAGCTATATCAAATAAAGGATATACATCAAATAACTTCATTTTTTTTTATTCTTTAGAAAGCACTTGGTTTCAATCTTAATCCCGTTGTCTCATCAATGCCGAACATTAGATTCAAATTTTGAACAGCCTGGCCAACAGCTCCTTTCAGTAAGTTGTCTATCATGGAAGTGATGACAGCTTTGTTGCCAAACTTATCCACATGTATCAATGCTTTGTTGGTATTGACTACTTGTTTTAAATCCAATGCTTTATCCACATAATGGGTAAAGGCTGCATTCTTATAGAACTCCTTGAATAGCTCTGCTAGTTGTTCTTTTGTCGGATTAGAGGAAGCCCCTTCTTTACCATCGAACTTTACTACTTCTGTACAGAAAATACCTCGAGCGAAATCCCCACGATATGGAATGAAATCGATGGTAATATCTTTTTCTGTTGGTGTTGCAACCAAGGTGTCTATAATGTTTGGTGTATGAATAGGCCTAAGCTCATTCAGGCTTTGGCAAATTTCATGTAGGTGCTGGTGAGTGAAAACCTTATATATACTCAAATTGTTATTTCTCCATGAGAAGTGTGTAGTGCCACTTGGTTTTTGACCAGCTCCTGTGGAGCCAGTGATTGCATTCACAGCTATGTCATATTTTAGTAAGCCAGCTTTGGCCAATGGTAGAAGACCTAGCTGAACGCAAGTAGCAAAGCAACCGGGATTAGCCAGGTGCTGGCAAGTTTGAATAGATTCTTTATGGATTTCTGGTAATCCATAAACAAAATCATGTGTAGGTGCTGCAATTCTGAAGTCCTGAGCCAGGTCAATGATTTTCACGTGGGCAGGGATGCTGTGTTCTTTGAGGAAAGCTTCACTCTTTCCATGACCAAAGCAAAAAAAGACCACATCCACTTGATTGAGTGGCATATCAGCAGAGAAACGTAATTCAGTCTCGCCTAACAGCCCTTCATGCACATCAGTGATTAGATTGCCTGCATTGGATTCACTGTTAGCAAATACAATTTCTACTTCTGGATGCCATAGCAGTAAACGAATCAGTTCGCCACCTGTATATCCTGCTGCACCTAAGATTCCTACTTTTATCATCTTTCTTCGTTTGGGTGAGCCAAATAGTATGCACGTAGTGGGGTAGCAGTGACCTTAATGAAGCCTTTGGCATCTTCAGATGTCCAGGCCTTGGCAGTCTCACCATATTCACCAAGTTTGTTTTTTACTAAGTCGTTAGGTGAGTCTACACCTACAGTTTGAAAGCTGTATGGACGTAATTCAAGCGTAACGACACCTGTTACGTTACGCTGTGATGAAGTCAACATGGCTTCAATGTCTGGCATGACAGGTTCTAGGTACTGACTTTCGTGTAGGAACATGCCGTACCAGTTTGAAACTTGGTCCTTCCAGTATTGTTGCCATTTTGATAAAGTGTATTTTTCCAAGAAACGGTGTGCACCGATAATCAACATAGGTGCTGCAGCTTCAAACCCAACACGCCCCTTGATACCGATGATGGTATCGCCTACATGGCAGTCACGTCCAATGGCATAGGCCTGTCCTATCTTTTCAATCTCTTGAATAGCTTGGATTTTGTCATCATAATGTACGCCGTTGACACTGCTTAGCTCGCCCTTTTCGAATCCTAGTGAGAGAATCTCAGTTCCTTCTTTGGTAGGATGTTTCAAGTATGCACTTTCAGGTAGGCCTTGTTTACTATCTAGAATCTCACCACCACAAATAGAAGTGCCCCAGATACCCACATTATAACTGTATTTTAGTTTGGTAAAGTCGGCAAAGTATCCGTTCTTATTTAGGTAGTCAACTTCTTCCTGACGGCTCAGGTTAGAGTCTCGTGTCAAAGTAATGATTTCCACACCAGGACACATTACCAGAAAGGTCATATCGAACCGAATCTGGTCATTTCCAGCTCCTGTTGATCCATGTGCAATGGCATTTGCTCCAATTTCCTTTGCATAGCGTGCAATAGCTAATGCCTGGAATATACGTTCTGAACTGACAGAGATAGGGTAGCAGTTGTTTCGAAGCACATTACCGAAAATCATATACTTCAGACTCTTTGCATAATATTCCTGGGTTACGTCTAATGTAACATATTTGGTTGCTCCTAATTTATAAGCATTTTCCTCGTTTGTCTTCAGTTGTTCTGCACTAAAACCACCAGTATTGGCACATGCAGCATAAACTTCATATCCTTTTTCTTTAGCCAGATACATTACGGTGTAGCTGGTATCGAGACCTCCACTGAAGGCAACGACTACTTTCTTCTTTTCTGCCATATTTTTCTTTGTTTTTTCTTTTTTTACTAAATTAGATTAGTCCTCTAGACACAACGGTCTTCATAATTTTCTGGAATACGTCCAGTGGTGTCGGTTCTCCCTTGTGCTGTTCTGGGTCATAGAGCATGCCAGTGCATATACAATATTTGCGTCCAGTGCGCTCAAGCACATCATGGTTTACGCAGCCCTCGCATCCTCTCCAGAAGGATTCATCGTCAGTAAGGTCTGCAAAGGTTACTGGTACATATCCTAGTGCCGTGTTCATTTTCATGACTGCAGCTCCACTTGTTAGGGAGAAAATCTTGGCTTCTGGCCATCGGACACGTGCCAAAGTGAAAGTGTGGTCTTTAATTTGCTTAGCAATACCTTGACCCTGATAGTCAGGATGCACAATCAAACCAGATGTGGTTACATATGATTTGTTTCCCCAAGTCTCAATATAGGAGAAACCTGCGAATTTGTTGCCGTCAAGGGCTATGATAGCCTTGCCTTCCTTCATTTTGGTGGCAAGGTAAGCATGTGTTCGCTTTGCTATACCCGTACCTCTTTTCTTGGCTGCCTCACTGATGGTATCCAAAATCTGATCTACGTATACCTCATGTGATGCCTCGGCAACGAGTATATCGATTTTTGGAGTTTCTTTATTCATTTCTGATATTCCTGTCTATAACTTAATAGTGTATGTCTGGGATGATGATCTTCAAGGCATGGATAAGTTCCACTCGGCTGGCCTGTTCCTGGATTACCACGAATATAGTATCGTCACCTGCGATAGTTCCGCAAATCTGAGAAGGGTTAAGGTTGTCAATGTCATAAGCTAGACGGCTGGCATAGCCAGGCTTGGTCTTGATTACGGCAATGTTGGCAGAGAATGTTATGGATAAAAAGCCTGAATCCACCATCATCTCACTCAGTTTGGCTGTATCGGTATTACGCATATACATCGTGTTATTGGGTAATACATATACGTATTTCCCATATAAAGAGGATGCTTTGGCCACCTTCAGTTGTTTTAGATCACGGGACAACGTGGCTTGGGTCAAGTTAAATCCTTCTCTTGTAAGTTCCTGCAGAAGCTCGTCTTGATTTCCTATTTCTTTGCAGGAAATGATTGCCTTGATGGCCTCTAATCTTCGATTCTTATCTTTCATTTGTTTTATTTATTATTTTGAAAGGTGGGTGCAAAAATAGTCATAATTTTGGGATTATGCATATTTTTGCATAAGAAAATTGTAATATTTCGTTTAAAATGCTCCTTTTTTCACATATATTTCTCGAAAATCGGTATATTTATTCTATTTTTCATACACTAAGGGGCGTCCTTTTATGTTTTTTAGACTTTTAGGGGCTGTGTGCCAGCACAAATTGAAATTTAAAATATGAAAACGCACACAAATATTTAAATTGACAAATCGGAATTAAATAAATCATTTTTTAATAAAATATAATCTAAAAGATTAGGATTTTAGTTTGTTCTTTACTATATTTGCATGACAAATAGTTAGAACTCTCTTATACTATATCATAAAATTAAGAATAAAACGCTACAATGTAGGTGCCCGTTGTTGTGAAACAATGGGCATCTTTTTTCTTATATTATTTGTTAAAAATACAGTTCCCAAAGGAAAAATATTTATTTTTGCACTTTAAATCAAGGAATGACTGGAAATAAGTAATGAAAAGAGTTGCAATTAAAATAGGTAGTAACGTATTGACTCGGGCCGATGGCACTTTGGATGTCACTAGAATGTCTGCTTTAGTGGATCAAGTGGCAGAATTGTACAAAAGCGGTATACAACTGGTTCTTATTTCTTCTGGTGCCGTAGCTAGTGGACGTAGTGAATTGGGGATTCGTAGAAAGATGGATTCTGTGGATCAACGGCAGTTGTTTTCTGCTGTAGGTCAAGCCAAGTTGATCAACCGTTATTTTGACCTATTTCGTGAACATCACATTGCAGTAGGGCAGGTACTTACTATGAAGGAGAGTTTTGGGACACGTAGACATTACCTAAACCAACGTAATTGCATTGAAATAATGCTGGATAACAAGGTCATACCTATCGTCAATGAAAATGATGCAGTATCCCTTACGGAACTAATGTTTACTGATAATGATGAACTTAGTGGACTCATTGCCAGCATGATTGATGCTGATACTCTTATTATTTTGAGTAATGTAGATGGTATTTATGATGGTTCACCTAAGAACCCCAATAGTAAGATTGTTCGGTATGTTGAGGCTGAACAAGACTTGTCCACATATATCCAGGCAGAGAAGTCGGGCTTCGGGAGAGGTGGAATGATAACTAAGTGCAATATTGCTCGTAAAGTTTCTCAGGAAGGTATTCGTGTTTTCATTGCCAATGGTAAAAGGGAAAATATACTTCTTTCTTTGTTGTACGACCCTGAAAATACCTTATTCACGTGTTTTGAACCAGCTGTAGATCAGGTTTCCAGTGTGAAGAAATGGATAGCGCATAGCGATGGATTTGCAAAAGGTTCCATCCAGCTGAATAATCAGGCAGTCAAGACTATACGGGGTAAAAAGGCTGTAAGTATATTACCTGTTGGTGTTATAGGTATAGATGGAGAATTTGAAAAGGATGATATTGTCAGCATCCAGGATGAACAAGAGCACAAGATTGGAGTTGGTAAAGTAAGCTATTCCTCTGAGGAGGCTGCCCAGGTCCTTGGTAAAAGAGACCAACGTCCTATAGTACATTATGATTATTTGTTCTTGGAATAAACAGGTAAAGATGGAGTTTGAATATATATTTAATAAGGTAAAGGCTGCAAGTCGGGAACTGGCTGTTCTGAAGGAAGAAAAGGTAAATGCTATTTTGCGGGATCTTTCTGATGAAATAGTGAAATGTCAGGATTCAATTTTAGCTGCCAACAAGGAGGATTTGTCCCAGATGGATCCTTCTAATCCTATGTATGATCGTTTAAAGTTGACCTCTGAACGTATAGAGGGAATTGCATCCGACAATAGGAAAGTGGCTACATTACCTTCCCCCTTGGGAAGGGTACTGAAGCACAGTGTTTTACCCAATGGGTTAGGCTTGACCCGTATTAGTGTGCCTTTTGGGGTTATCGGAATCATTTATGAGGCTCGTCCCAATGTAACTGTCGATGTAGCCTCCCTTTGCTTAAAAAGTGGAAATGCTTGTGTGTTAAAGGGAGGAAAGGATGCAGATAATTCTAATCGTGCTATTGTAGAAGTGATTCATGAGGTATTAGAACGTCATGGTGTAAATCCAGATGCTGTGACTTTACTGCCTGCCACTCATGAGGCTACAAAAGAAATGTTGCATGCTGTGGGTTACATTGATGTGGTTATTCCTCGAGGAAGCAGTCGTTTAATCAAGTTTGTCAGGGAAAATGCGGTGGTTCCTGTAATAGAGACTGGTGCGGGTATCTGCCACTGTTATTTTGATGAATATGGTGATTTGGAGAAGGGAACTCGAATTATCAATAATGCTAAGACACGAAGGGTAAGTGTATGTAATGCTTTGGATTGTCTAATTCTCCATGCTTCTCGTTTAGATGATTTGGCAACTTTATGTGCACCTCTTGCAGAGAGTAAGGTTATTATATATGCTGATGAACGTGCTTTCATGGCTTTAGAAGGCAAGTATCCAGTGGAATTGTTGGAGCATGCCACCATTGAAAGTTTCGGAACGGAATTTCAGTCTTATAAAATGGCTGTCAAGGTTGTGGACTCTTTTGCAGAAGCCTTGGAATATATTGCCAATAATAGCTCCAAACATAGTGAGAGTATAGTTACAGAGAACAAAGAACTCGCTGATACTTTCCTTATGGCTGTAGATGCTGCATGTGTATATGCAAATGCACCTACCTCCTTTACTGATGGAGCCCAGTTTGGCCTAGGTGCGGAAATCGGTATCAGTACACAAAAATTGCATGCCCGTGGTCCAATGGCCTTAGAGGAAATGACAACTTACAAATGGATAATCCGTGGAAACGGACAGATTCGTCCTAAATAAAAAATAAAATAAAAATGATATGAGAACATTTACAAACGTAAAAGATATTGGTGACTTAAAGGTTGCCTTGGCTGAGGCTCAGGAAATTAAGCAAAATCGTTATAAGTACGAAACGCTTGGACATCACAAGACCTGTCTTTTGATATTTTTCAACAACAGTCTCCGTACTCGTCTTAGCACTCAGAAAGCGGCTCGTAATCTGGGTATGGATGTGATTGTACTGGACATCAATCAAGGAGCTTGGAAACTAGAAACAGAACGAGGTGTGGTTATGGACGGTGACAAGAGTGAGCATCTTTTGGAGGCAATTCCTGTTATGGCTAATTACTGTGATGTGATTGGTGTGCGTTCTTTTGCCCGTTTTGAAAGCAGAGAGGATGATTATACAGAGAAAATCTTGAATCAGTTCATAAAATATAGTGGTAAACCTGTATTTTCTATGGAAGCAGCAACTGGTCATCCACTTCAGGCATTTGCCGACTTGATTACAATAGAGGAATATAAGCGTAAAGATAGACCAAAAGTGGTTTTGACATGGGCTCCTCATCCAAAGGCATTGCCTCAGGCTGTTCCTAATTCATTTGCAGATTGGATGAATGAGGCTGATGTGGATTTTGTCATTACTCATCCTCATGGATATGAATTGGATCCTAAGTTTGTCCGTGGAGCCAAGGTGGAGTATGATCAGAAAAAAGCATTTGAAGGTGCCGATTTTATCTACGCTAAAAACTGGGCTTGTCCTGGTGTAACGACCCCTGAGGACTATGGTAAGGTTTTATGTAAGGATATGAGTTGGACGGTGGATACTGAGCATATGTCCTGGACCAATAATGCATATTTCCTACATTGTTTACCTGTGCGTCGTAACATGATTGTTACGGACGATGTGATAGAGGCTCCTACTTCATTGGTGATACCTGAAGCTGCCAACAGGGAGATCTCTGCTACTGTAGTTTTGAGGAGACTTTTGGAGTCACTTTAACCATCGGATTTCATAGTGATTATTTATTCCCTAACTGGAGAAATATTTTTCCCCAGTTAGGGAATAGAAAATAGGGTGTGGAAGGGTCAAAATCCACACCCTGCTTTTTTATGATTTAAAGTGCTTCTTGGTGCAAGAATTTATACACCTTTACCCCCTCATAAGTATTGATGGAAAAGATGATGCTGTCGCCCGAATGCAAGTCTAATTTGCGTAGTGGACAGGATAGGAAAATTTCTTGAGTATAGGCTTCAGGGTCTTTTTCCTGTGAATGGAAGAGTTGAATGAGTTGTGTAGATTTCCCCATAGAGTTCCTGCTTTTACCTAGATTCAGAAAGTGGTATTTGTGTTTACCACCTTTGGTCATGACACCTAAATGGAGATTGATATAGCCTCCACTATTCCAAATGCTGGTAATCTTCAAGGGGTCGGTTTTAATGCCATCCTTAAAGTAACTGGGATCTTTGGGGAAGGGAGACAAAACCCCTTTAACATTGTAAAGTGTGGCTTTTCCACCGCTTTCATCGAGGGGTTGATAGGTGCAGTTTACACGGTACAGGGAATCAGGTGTGGCATCCTTAAATGCTATAATTTTATCGGGGAAATATATAGCTCCGTCATCCGTCCGGATTAGATGGATATTACTGGAACCATCAGTTTCCAGCTCTACTAGATTGGTCACTACATCTGGGTAATGATAATCTTCTTCATTACAAGCTGTGAGTACCAGTAGAAAGATGGCTGCTATTTGACCCCAGTTCTTCATTTTACATTAGCCTCTTCTTGGTTGAAGACAGGATTTGCATACATTGTCAGGATTCGTTCTTTCAAGTATGCTTCATCTTTGTTCTCAATGTCTACTTTTTCCAGTCTACTCTGTAAATATCGCTCAAATTTTTCCTTGTCCTTTGCAGTAAACTTGTCTTCATAACCACCTCTTAGAGCATTGGCTGCCACATAGTTACCTGGAAAGAGTCGGTAGCCTTTATGTATTTCCTTGTCAATACGACGTGCCACTTCCCCAAAGAATTCGTTTCTTGGAAGGTCTTTCAGTTCATCCAACCATTCATTAATACAAGGTGCACATTCATAGTGGACTTGTCCCTTATAGCCTAAAATGCCAGTCTTCATATTGTCCAAGTCATCTTGTTTGCTCTTCTTGAAGGTGGAATTGTCACGTTTTAACTGAAATTCCTGAGCTTTAAGAAAGTCGCAAGGATCATATTCATAGCTGATGGCCAGTGGTACTATGTTCAAGTGTTTGAGCTGTTCCACTGGAGTACCTTCATAGCCCATAGCCAGCATCTTCAATACTGCCTCCTGGGTGTGGTCACTAGAATCCTTGGCACGTCCTTCACGCTGAGCAATCCAGATGTTTTCTCTTTTTTCGTTGATAGTGAAATGGATGTACCTGCTCATAAGCAGGCTACTTTGCAGTAATTCCTTTCGTGAAAGTCCACGACGCACAGTAAATGCTTTGTTTAGACGGACCAGTTTTTTTATCCAAGGATAAATCAGAAGATTGTCTCCAATTCCAATTTCAACCGTATTGGGGTATCCGTTTTTATAAAGATTCACATCCAGTATGGCACTGTCTAGGACAATGTCTCTATGATTACTGATATAGGTAAATCTGTCTTCCTTATTTGGAAGTGGGTGTCCAGAGAATGTAAAATTTGTAGTTGTCTTCCAGAGTAAGAATCTCATGGCTGGATACATGAACCGGTGCTGGAAGTCTGAAGTCGTTTTAACACCTCTGCAGGCCAACTTTAAGAGCCAGTTTCTCATTTTTTTTGGCATCCAAGGAACAAAACCTTGAAGGACGTGAGAGAACTGACGGTCTTCAATCAGTTCATGCAATATTTGTGGCACTTCTTCTGGCTCATAAGGACGGATTTCGTCAAATTCTGCAGGGATTTTCATAAGCTTATCGGTTTAATCAAATTGGTTTTCTATGATTTCCGTCAGCACATCTTTCATCTCCAGACCGGCAGCACGCACTTGTTGTGGAATGAAGCTGGTGGCTGTCATTCCTGGTGTGGTGTTGATTTCCAGTAGGTTAATTTTATTTCCTTCGGTAATGATGTAGTCCATGCGGATAATGCCGTTGGCTCCCAATATCTGATAGATGGCTGAATTAATCTTGTGAACTCTGTCTGTGACGTCTTGTGGTAGACGGGCAGGAGTGATTTCTTGTACTTCACCATTATATTTGGCATTATAGTCAAAGAACTCATTGGCAGGGACCACCTCTGTGATAGGGAGAGGCACCTCGTGCTTTTTAGTCTTATAATGACCACAGGAAATCTCTATGCCTTTCATGAATGCTTCAATCATCACTTCTTCTCCTTTTTCCTTCATGGCCAGTTCAATGGCTGGTTGGATTTGCTCTGGCGACTTTACTTTGGTCACTCCGAAACTGCTACCTCCTGCATTTGGTTTAATAAAGCAAGGAAGTCCCACACGCTCTATTACTTCCTCATTGCTGATGGTCTGCCCTTTACGAATCAGGATAGATTCGCTAACGCTTACCCCCCAACTTTTAAGATACTGATTCAAGGTGAATTTGTTAAAGGTTAGGGCTTCCACCAATACTCCACTTGTAGAATAAGGAATGCGCATTAGGTCCAGATACCCTTGAAACAGTCCGTTTTCTCCAGGGGTGCCATGTATAGTGATGTAACAGTAGTCTGGCTTTACTTTTTTGCCTTCAACTTGGAAAGAGAAGTCGTTCTTGTCTACTGTGGAAAAGGTCCCATCTTCCAGATGTGCCTCCCAGGTCAGACCCTGGACTTCTATAATGTACACATTGTATTTATCCTTGTCCATGAAAGAATAAATACCTTGTGCAGAACGGAGTGAGACATCATGCTCAGATGAGTCACCACCAGCTATAATTGCTATATTTCTTTTCATCATCTTATTGCTGAGTCTTTCAGCTACAAATATAATAAAATAATACTAGTTGCCTGCTTTATTTGTAATATAATTTCTCCATCTGGAGATTAGGTCTTGCATATCTTTGGGAAGTTCAGAAGTGAAGAACATCTGCTTTCCTGTACGTGGGTGAACAAAACCCAATGTCTTGGCATGTAGTGCCTGACGGGGGCAAGTATCGAAGCAGTTCAGAACAAATTGCCTATAGGATCCAGAAGGGACTCCTTTTAATATTTCATTGCCTCCATACCGCTCATCATTGAACAGAACATGTCCGATGCTTTTCATATGAGCACGAATCTGGTGGGTGCGTCCTGTTTCTAGCACACATTTTACCAGTGTGACATATCCGAAAGATTCCAAAGTGTAATAATGGGTCACAGCATGTTTCCCGATTTCTGAATCGGGTGGAAAGACAGCCATCTGCATGCGGTCTTTCGGATTGCGAGCGATGTTCCCCACAATGGTACCTTCCTTTTCATCGAAGGAACCCCAGACTAGGGCATTGTATTCTCGTTGGGTGGTCTTTTGAAAGAACTGTAGACCCAGATGGGTCTTTGCATCCGGAGTCTTAGCCACCACCAACAATCCAGAGGTGTCCTTGTCTATACGGTGCACTAATCCTACACTGGGGTCATTGGGGTCATACTTAGGGTCATCCTTTAGGTGGTAAGCTATGGCATTGACCAAGGTACCTGTGTAGTTACCATATCCAGGGTGAACCACTAAGCCTGCTGGTTTATTTATGACCATAAGGTCTGCATCTTCGTAGACAATGTCAAGTGGAATGTCTTCAGCTATGATCTCATGTTCATACTTAGGACGATCCATCATGATGGTAATCAAGTCGTTGCCCTTGACTTTATAGCTACTCTTTACCACTTTCCCATTGGCCATGACAAATCCGGCATCAGCTGCCATCTGAACGCGGTTACGGGAAAATCCGGGTAGCTTTTCCGTTATATATTTGTCAACGCGCATGGGGGATTGTCCCCGGTCTACTTGAAATCGGAAATGTTCATAGAGCTGAGTGGTTTCTTCACCATCCACCCAGTCGTCTTCTTCAGAAAGTTCGGGATCTATCAGTTGGTCGTCTTCAGTGATCATATCAGTATTCGTTCTCATTGAATCCGTCATCACTGAGGCTTTCAGAGTAATCACCTACATCGTGGATACTGTATTGGATACTATCATTCTCTCCACTATATAGTCCTGTTCCAACTACCAATGTTAAGATGGCATCGCTTGGAACACGATCACCTGCAAAGACTTTTTTCCCATTGATTTTGATGGCATAAACCCAATCTTTTTCTCCATCGATAGGTTCCACTGGTCCCATCTTGAATCCCATGGCTCTTAGTTTAACCTGTGCTTGACGAACGGAAGAATTGTCGGCCAAATCAGGCAGTGCACGGGTAGGGGCACTTGCCGCATTTACGGTCAGATAAATGGTTCTGCTGCTCTTGACTACTGCTCCTGCTTTAGGTGTTTGGTCCAAGACGGTTCCAGCCCCCAAGCCTTTAACGTATTGAGAGTCTACTACCAGGGCGTTTAGGTCTTCATTGTCTAGCCTGTCCCGAGCCGCCTCATAGCTCATACCAGTCACATCGGGAACGGACACTCCCTCCCCATGGTGTGTGTATAGGTCTAAAGCCCAGAGTGAAAGGATGATCATAACTATGATAAATGCAAAATATCCAAAGAAATGCATCCAAAATTCAGCGCTTTTGAGTCTATATAGAATGTGTTTGAAGTCCATACCTTATTAATTATGGAGCAAAGATAGTGCAAACGAGTTGAATAACGAAATATTTTAGGAAAAAACAAAAAGAAGCAAAGACTGTGCCTTTACTTCTTTCTGTATTTAATCCAATGAATTTGTTCTGGATAAGATGAGTCTTCAAATTAGGAATTACTTCTTATTCTGCACTCCGTTAAACTCATCAGAAACGGTCAGTTTCTTACGACCCTTAGCACGACGGCTTGCCAACACGCGACGGCCATTTGCTGTTGCCATTCTTTCACGGAAACCATGCTTGTTCTTTCTTCTTCTGTTAGAAGGCTGGAATGTTCTTTTCATCTTTATATACTGTTTTTACGTTATTAATCACGGATTTGGGCTGCAAAATTAGGCTATTTTTTCAAATTCTCCAAATCTTAAGTCATTTTTAGACAAAAGTTTTTGCGATTTTAACCGAATTCCACTACTTTTGCACTCGAAAAGAGACTAATAATAGATTATTTTCATTATAAAATATCAAGAACAATATGATTAATGCACAAGACATTAAGATCGGAACAGCTATCCGTATGGACGGTAATCTTTACTTCTGTATTGACTTCCTCCATGTAAAACCAGGTAAAGGAAACACCTTCATGCGTACCAAACTGAAGAATGTAGTTGATGGTCGCGTATTGGAGCGTCGTTTTAATATTGGTGAAAAGTTGGAGGATGTAAGAGTTGAGCGTCGTCCATATCAGTATCTGTATCAGGAGGGTGATGATTTCATTTTCATGAACCAGGAGACTTATGAGCAAATTCCTATCGCAAAGGCACTCATCACTGGTGTGGATTACATGAAGGAAGGTGATATAGTTGATGTAGTTTCTGATGCTTCTACTGAAACTGTTTTGTTTGCTGAAATGCCAATCAAGACTGTTTTGAAGATCACTTACACAGAGCCAGGTCTGAAGGGTGATACAGCTACTAACGCAACTAAACCTGCTACAGTTGAAACTGGTGCTACTGTACGAGTACCATTGTTTATCAACGAGGGAGAGCTTATTGAAATTGACACTCGTGATGGCTCTTACCAAAATCGTGTAAAGGCTTAAATGTAAATTACAATGGCATAAAAAAGGGACAAGGTTTTTACTTGTCCCTTTTTTGTTTTCCATCCATAGTTTGGTAGCAAATTCTTTTTTTCTTAATTTTGTGCCCATATTGGAAGTTGTAGATGAAGTACTCACTGATTATACCTGTATATAATCGTCCTGATGAGGTGGATGAACTGTTAGAGAGTCTTACGCACCAGTCCTTGAATGATTTTGAGGTTCTAGTTGTGGAAGATGGTTCTGCTGTGCCTTGTAAGGAGGTGGTGGAGCGTTATGCCGATAGATTGGATGTGAAGTATTTCGTGAAGCCGAATTCTGGACCAGGAATGAGCCGTAACTTCGGGGCTGAGCGTGCTCAAGGAGAATACTTCATCGTGTTGGACTCCGACTGTGTGATTCCTCCAGACTACTTGAAGGCAGTGGAAACAGAACTACAGCGTGAACCTGCTGATGCCTTTGGCGGCCCAGATCGTGCCCATGAATCGTTCACTCCAGTGCAGAAGTCCATCAACTATTCCATGACTTCTTTCTTTACTACTGGAGGCATCCGGGGAGGAAAGAAAAAAATGGACAAATTCTATCCACGTAGCTTCAACATGGGTATTCGTTCCGATGTGTACAAGGCATTAGGTGGCTTTTCTAAGATGCGTTTTGGTGAGGATATAGATTTTAGTATTCGAATCTTCAAAGGAGGCTATCGTTGTCGCTTATTCCCTGAAGCCTGGGTATGGCACAAGCGCCGTACTGATTTTACAAAGTTCTTCCGTCAGGTACATAATTCGGGTATAGCCCGTATTCATCTTTTCAAGAAATATCCTGATAGTTTGAAAATTGTACATATTCTACCAGCGTTGTTCACTGTAGGGTGTATAGGTTTGGTTGGCTTGGCTGCCATATTTGGGGTATTAGCTGCCTGTGGGTTTAAGATTTGTAATACATTGTGGTGGATATGTTTGGTACCCATTTTGTTGTATGGCTTGTTGGTGTTCATCGATTCCTCCATCCAGAATCGGAGTTTGAAGATAGGTCTTTTGTCTATCGAAGCCTCTTTCATTCAGTTGATAGGATATGGAACAGGTTTCTTGAGGGCTTGGTGGGCGCGTTGCGTGAGGAAGGAAGCAGAATTTACTGCTTTTGAACATAATTTTTATAAGTGAAAGAACAGCAAAGAAGAATCAGCATTAACCACTGGGCAGAGGCCGACCGCCCCCGAGAAAAAATGGCAGAAAGAGGAATTTCTGCTCTTACCGATGTAGAACTGCTGGCTATCCTGATTGGAACAGGAACAAAAGAAGAAAGTGCAGTGGAGCTCATGCGCAGAGTCCTTTCAGATTGCAACAATAATCTGAATACTCTAGCAAAGAAGGAAGTCGATGATTTATGTGGCTATAAAGGTTTAGGACATGTAAAGGCCAGTATTATCAAGGTGGCTTTGGAGCTGGGCAAACGTCGGAATTCGGAAGAGAAAAAAGAACGTTTACGTTTAGGAAGTTCGGTTGAGATCTATGAATATTTGTTGCCTCGTATGCAGGACCTTTCTCATGAAGAATGTTGGATTGTACTGCTAAATAATAATCTAAGGGTAATTGACACAGTGCGTATCAGCGTAGGTGGATGGAATGAAACCTTGGTCGATGTCCGAATGATTTTGCGGGAGGCACTTTTGAAACGGGCTACACTTGTCGTTCTAAGTCATAATCATCCGTCGGGGAACACTAAACCTAGTATCGATGATGACCAACTGACGGAACGGGTAAAGAAAGCATGTGAAATAATGTCTGTGAAGCTTCTAGACCATATTATTATAACTGATGGAGCTTACTTTAGTTATTGTGATGAAGGAAAATTATGACTAAATTTGAATTGGAAGAAAGAATCGTAGAGGTGTTGAAGACCGTCTTTGACCCTGAGATTCCGGTAAATATTTACGACTTGGGCCTTATCTACAAAGTGGATGTGGACGATGAATTTAATGTAGTTGTCGATATGACACTGACTGCACCCAATTGTCCGGCTGCAGATTTCATAATGGAAGATGTTCGCTTGAAACTTGAGAACATCACAGGTGTGAAGTCGGCAGTGGTAAATCTGGTCTTTGAACCGGAATGGGATAAGGACATGATGTCGGATGAAGCGAAACTTGAATTAGGATTTATGTAATAATGGGTAAGAACATCTATTTTCTGTCTGATGCACATTTGGGCTCACGTGCCATAGAGCATGGTAGAACCCAAGAGCGTCGTCTTGTCAACTTTCTTGACAACATCAAGAATCATGCAGAGGCAGTCTATCTGCTTGGAGACATGTTTGATTTCTGGTTTGAGTACAAGACCGTAGTTCCGAAGGGTTTTACTCGTTTCCTGGGTAAGATCAGTGAACTTACCGACAGAGGAGTAGAAGTGCACTTCTTTACAGGAAACCACGACATGTGGTGTGGTGATTACTTGGAGAAGGAGTGTGGGGTTATCTTGCATCGTAAACCTATTACAGTGGAATTGCATGGGAAACTTTTTTATCTGGCACATGGTGATGGGTTAGGTGACAAGGATGTTAAGTTCCGTTTTTTGCGTGCAGTCTTCCATAATAAAATTTGCCAGAGTTTGTATGCTGCAGTTCACCCTCGTTGGGGAGTGGACCTTGGACTTTTTTGGGCTAAACATAGTAGGCTGAAACGTGCTGGTGGAAGAGAGGAAGAATATAAAGGAGAGGACAAGGAGTATTTGGTTCAATATGCAAAGCAGTATTTAAAAACTCATCCGGATATTAATTATTTTATCTTTGGGCATAGGCATATTGAACTGGATCTTTCTTTGGGTCGTGAATCTCGTTTAATGATATTGGGTGACTGGATTAATGAATTCTCTTTTGCAGTTTTCGATGGTGAACACATGTTCCTGGAAGAGTTCATCGAAGGAGAAAGCAAATTGTAAGGAGAAAAACTTCATAAATAATTTCTTATTTGTCATGTTATTATGGCAAATTTGAGTAAATTTGCATGATTAATCGAAGTATTTTCAAATAAAGCATATAACATGGATTTAGTAAGTCAAATTATTGCGCGAGCAAAGGCAAACAAGCAGCGCATTGTGCTCCCAGAGGCAGAAGAGGAGCGCACCTTGATTGCAGCCGACCGTGTTCTGGCTGATGACATAGCAGATCTGATTCTGATTGGTAACCCAGATAAGGTGGCAGCTCTAGCTAAGGAGCATAACCTGACTCATTTGGATAAGGCAACACTGATTGACCCTGAAAATTGTGAAAAAAGTGAGGAATATGCTCAGTTGCTGGCAGAACTCCGTAAGAAGAAGGGAATGACGATAGAAGAGGCTCGAAAGTTGGTAAAGAACCCATTGTATCTGGGCTGTATGATTATCAAGACCAATGGGGCTGATGGTCAGATTTCTGGTGCATTGAGTACCACCGGAGATACCTTGCGTCCAGCATTGCAGATTATTAAGACAGCTCCAGGAATCACTTGCGTTTCTGGTGCCATGCTTCTCATTACTAAGAAACCTGAATATGGAGAGAATGGTATTCTGGTAGTGGGAGATGTAGCTGTAACTCCAGTTCCTGATGCTGATCAATTATCACAGATTGCTATTTGCACAGCACAGACAGCTAAAAGTGTAGCAGGATTTGAAGACCCACGAGTTGCTATGTTGAGTTTCTCTACTAAAGGCAGTGCTAAGCATGAAGTAGTGGACAAGGTGGTTGAGGCTCTACGTCTGGCAAAGGAAAAGGATCCTTCTTTGAAGATTGATGGTGAATTGCAAGCTGATGCAGCTCTGGTTCCTTCTGTAGGTAAGAAGAAGGCTCCAGGAAGTGATATTGCTGGTAAAGCAAACGTTCTGGTATTCCCTAATCTGGAAGTTGGAAATATCGGATACAAAATGGTACAACGTCTTGGTGATGCCGAGGCCCTTGGTCCTATACTTCAAGGTATTGCACGTCCTGTCAATGACTTAAGCCGTGGATGTTCTGTTGAGGATATCTATAAGATGGTAGCTATTACGGCTTGCCAGGCTATGGATGCTAAATAATTAATCTCAAATAAAGATAAACATGAAGATTCTAGTATTGAATTGTGGTAGTTCATCTATCAAATATCAGTTGTTCGAGATGACCACTAAAGAGGTGCTGGCCAAAGGTGGTATCGAGAAAATAGGTTTACCAGACTCATTTATTAAGTTTTCTTTGCCTAATGGTGAGAAGAAAACATTGGAAGTGCCTATTCCTGAGCATACTAAGGGTGTGGAACTTATTTTCAAAGTGTTGACAGACCCTCAGTATGGTGCATTGAAATCTCTCGATGAACTTGATGCTGTGGGCCACCGTATGGTGCATGGAGGTGAAAAGTTCTCTAAGAGCGTTATCTTGAACGATGAGGTTCTAAAGGCATTTGAAGCTTGCAATGACCTGGCTCCTCTGCATAACCCTGCAAACCTGAAAGGTGTGAATGCCGTAACAGCATTACTTCCTAACATACCTCAGGTAGGTGTCTTTGATACAGCATTCCATCAGACTATGCCAGACTATGCATATATGTATGCTATTCCTTATGAATTATATGAAAAGTATGGTATCCGTCGCTATGGTTTCCATGGAACTTCTCATCGCTATGTTTCACAGCGCGTTTGTGAGTTCCTAGGTGTAGATATAAAAGATAAGAAGATTATAACCTGCCACATTGGAAATGGTGGATCTATCACAGCTATCAAGGATGGTAAGTGTGTAGATACTTCCATGGGTCTAACTCCATTGGAAGGTTTGATGATGGGTACTCGTGCTGGTGATATAGATGGTGGCGCCATCTCATTTATTCAAGAGAAGGAGGGCCTGGATGCTAAGGGTATCAGTAACTTACTGAACAAGAAGAGTGGTGTGGCTGGTGTATCAGGTGTTTCTAGCGATATGCGTGACCTTGAGGCTGCTGCAAATGCTGGCAACAAGCGTGCCATTTTGGCTCAGAACATGTATTTCTATCGTATTAAGAAATATGTAGGAGCCTATGCTGCTGTTCTTGGTGGTGTGGATATCATTGTCTTTACAGGTGGTGTAGGTGAAAACCAAGTAAGTTGCCGTTCTTCGGTTTGTGAAGGACTTGAGTTTATGGGTGTGAAACTTGACCCACAGAAGAATAAGGTTCGCGGTGAAGAGGCAGTTATTTCTACCGATGACAGCAAGGTTAAGGTTTGCGTAATACCAACTAACGAAGAGTTGATGATTGCAACTGATACTTTAGAACTGGTAAGTGAGTTAAAGAAGTAAATAATTGTATAAAAACAAAAAAGGAGGATTGCGTTTGGCAGTCCTCCTTTTTTTATTGGAGCTCTTAGTAGTTTTGTAATTCCCGATTTAGGAAACGTTCCAGTTCCTCTGCTGTCATTCGAAGTTGGAATTCACCCTTCTTGGCCACGGAAATTCCACCAGTCTCTTCAGAGACAATGATGATAATAGCATCGCTTTCTTGTGACATACCTAATGCTGCTCGATGGCGAAGACCTAATTCCTTGGGGATATTTAAATTGTGGGATACAGGTAGAATACATCCTGCAGCTGTGATGCGACCCTTAGAAATAACCATAGCTCCATCATGTAGCGGACTGTTCTTGAAGAAGATATTCTCAATCAATCGCTGATTGATGTTGGCATTGATAATTTCACCCGTATCAATAATACTATTCAGTGTATCAATTCGCTGGATGACGATGAGAGCACCCACTTTGTTGCGACTCATGTTTTGGCATGCCATCACGACAGGAAGCATTTGGGTATTAGTCTTCTTCTGATCTTTCTTCCATCCCTTTAATATCTGGACTAAATTATTGGCTTGATGCTGAGTTCCCAATGCGAGTAGGAACCTTCGTATTTCTTCCTGAAAGAGCACGATGAGGGCAATAACTCCCACGCTGATAAGTTTGTCGAAGATAGAACCTAGGAGTTTCATTTCCAGAACTTGAGTTACTAGTATCCAACTTAATAGGAATACCAGAACGCCGGCAAAGACATTCAAGCTTCCAGATTCTTTCATCAATTTGTAGACATAATATAGCAATAGAGCTACAAGGAAAATGTCAATAAGGTCTTTTATGCCAAAATTAAACATGGTTGTTCTTTAGGGCTTGGGTCAGTTTAACAACTTCTATACATTCTTTTACGTCATGCACACGCAGAATATGAACGCCTTTCAGTAGAGAAATTGTGTTCAGTACTGTTGTGCCATTTAGAGCTTCTTCCGGAGTAATACCCAATGGTTTCCAAATCATGGATTTCCGAGAAAATCCAGTTAACAACGGCAGATGGAACTGATGAAGTTCCTCTAGGTCATGAAGCAATTGGTAATTATGTTCCAGTGTCTTTCCAAATCCAAATCCAGGATCCAGAATAATATCTTTTACCCCCGCATCTTGCAGTTCATGGATGCTTCCTTGGAAATGAGAACAGACTTCTTTCACTACATTCCCGTAATAGGGTGCTTGCTGCATGGTCTGGGGCGTCCCTTTCATGTGCATAAGGATATAGGGAACTCCAAGCTGAGCTACTGTTTTAAACATCCTAGAATCTAGCTTTCCTCCAGATATGTCATTGACGATTTGCACATTGTATTCTTCCACGCACATCTTGGCAACATCAGCTCGGAAGGTGTCCACAGAGACTATCGCTTCAGGGTATAGTTTCCGCAGAATGTCTAGTCCTTGCCGAAGTCGCTTCATTTCCTCAGCGGTAGAAATATCTTCTGCATTGGGACGGGAAGAGTATGCACCTATATCTATAATGCTAGCACCTTCTGTAACAATTTGCCTAATTCGTTTCCCTATCTCATTGATAGTCTGCGTGCGGCTAGCAGAAAAGAAGGAGTCTGGAGTGACATTCAGGATGCCCATAACCTTAGGTTGGGACAGGCTGAAGGCTCTCCCTCTTAAGTCCAATGTGTATGGAATGAAATTTTGCATCGTTTCCCTTTCCAAATCTGCCCACAAATATACGCAAATTATCGGTGTTTCCTTCTTTTCTTCTTTATTTTTAGTTACTTTTGCAACAAAATAAATATATCGTTCATGGAAATAAAAGATTTGTATCAGATATTCTTGGCCCATTCTGAAGTAACTACTGATAGTCGTGTTTGTCCGGAGGGGGCCGTTTTTTTTGCTCTTAAGGGTGAAAACTTCAATGGTAACAAGTTTGCACTGAAAGCTATAGAGAGCGGTTGTTCTTATGCAGTCATTGATGAGGCTGAATATGCAGTGGAGGGAGACGAGCGCTTTATTCTGGTGGATGACTGCCTCAAGACACTTCAGCAGTTGGCTAATTATCACCGTAGGCGTTTAGGCATTCCTATAATTGGAATTACAGGAACAAACGGCAAAACTACCACTAAGGAGCTGATATCCACGGTTCTGAGTAAAAAGTATAAATTGTGGTATACTCAGGGTAATTTTAATAATCATATTGGAGTGCCTAAAACCTTACTTTCTTTGAAACCAGAGCATGAGATGGCTGTTGTGGAAATGGGAGCTAGTCATCCTGGAGAAATAGATACGCTGGTTCATATTGCAGAACCTGATTATGGTATTATTACCAATGTAGGTAAGGCTCATCTGGAAGGTTTCGGGTCGTTTGAAGGTGTGGTTCATACCAAAGGAGAACTATATGATTTCTTGCGTTCTCGCCTTAACAGCAAGGTCTTCTTGTGTGCAGACAATCCATATCTGAAGGCTATTGTGGGCAAACTGCCTGTAGTTAAATATGGAACATGGGAGTCCGATGACAATGCGGTGGTAGGCGATGTCATTGAGTGTGCACCTTATCTCACTTTCCGATGGAAACAGAAAGGTGGAGACTGGCATCGTGTAGAGACGCACCTGATAGGCTCTTATAATTTAGATAATATGCTGGCTGCAGTTACTATTGGCCTTTATTTTGGTGTGACTCCAGAGCAGATAGATGAGGCTTTGGTTGGCTACATACCTCAGAATAATCGTTCCCAGCTGGAGGTAACTCCACATAATCATCTGATAATCGATGCCTACAATGCTAATCCTACGAGTATGATGGCAGCGTTGAAAAATTTCCAGGAGATGAAGGTGGAGCATAAGTTTGCTATTCTTGGTGATATGCGTGAACTGGGTGAGGGTAGTATGGAGGAACATCAAAAAGTGGTGGAATACCTCAAGAAGAGCAACTTTGAGCAAGTATGGCTTGTGGGGTCTGAGTTTGGTAAGACTCAGCATAGTTACCGGCATTTTATGCAGGTTGAAGATGTCATAGCCACTTTAGATGCAGAACATCCAGAAGGATATTATATACTGGTAAAAGGCTCTAACAGCATTCACCTTTCAAAAGTATTAGGACATATTTAAACTAAAATTTTATAATAACTATGAGAAAGACCTTATTAAACATCTTTTTATTACTGGTAGTTTCGGCTGCTTTTGCTCAGAAACCTATGTTACCTAGAGATGCAGATCTAGAGAACAGGGTCCAGAAGCAATTGTCTAAAATGACCTTGGATGAAAAGATTGGGCAAATGGTGGAGTTGGAAATCAATATGATTACCTACACCAATCCTGAATATGATGTAAGAAATCTTTTTGGGAAATCAGAGAAAGAACTCGATGCCATGATTCAGAAAGCAGGTTTGGGCGACACTTTCAAGGCAAAAGATATGTATATCTCAAACCCTCAAAATCCTGATATGACACGAGCTATGCAGTTGTATGCATTTTCTCAAGCGCTAAACGCAAAAGATCCTTTTAAGATAGATGAGGGAAAGTTGGATTCTGTTATTAATAAATATAAGGTGGGCTCCATCTTGAATGCTCCACGTACTACAGCACAAACACCTGAAACATGGAATTATGTAGTGAAAACCATTCAAGATGCATCCATGAAAGGATTGGGTATCCCTGATGTCTATGGATTGGATCAGATGCATGGAACCACCTATACTAAGGGTGGAACTTTGTTCCCTAGTGCCATCAATATGGCTGCAACTTTTAACCGTGACTTGACTTTCAAAATGGGTGAAATCGTGGCATATGAGACTCGTGCATGCAATGTTCCTTGGATTTACGGCCCAGACATTGACCTGGGTCGCATGCAGGCATGGAGCCGTCAGTATGAAGGTTTCGGTGAGGATGTTTACTTGGATTCAGAGATGGGTCGTGCTGCTGTACGTGGTATGCAAGGGCCAGATCCAAACCATATCGACAAATATCATGTGGCTAGTACCCTGAAACATTATTTTGCCTATGGTGTTCCAAACAATGGTCTAGACCGTACACCAGCTACATTGAGTGATCAGGAATTACGTGGAAAACAGTTCGCTCCATTCCTGGCTTCATTCAAGGAAGGTGCCCTGACTATTATGACTAATTCTTCCATTGTCAACAATATGAACGGAGTAGCCAACAAGCGTTTCCTGACAGGTTGGCTGAAGGAAGAACTGAATTGGGACGGTATGATTGTGACGGATTGGGCTGATATCGAGAATCTTCGTACCCGTGACCACATTGCAGCTACTCAGAAAGAGGCCATCATGCTGGCTATCAATGCGGGTGTGGATATGATGATGGTTCCTTCCCAGTTTACCTATAATGCTTTACTTAAGGAACTGGTCAATGAAGGTAAGGTGTCTATGGACCGCATCAATGATGCCGTGAGCCGTGTCCTTCGTCTGAAATTCCGTTTGGGCTTGTTTGATACTCCAAACACTTTTGCCAAGGATTATCCAAAATTTGGAAGTGAAGAGTTTGCAGCTTATAGTCGTCAGGCAGCCTTGGAATCAGAAGTGTTGCTGAAGAACGAGAATGCGGTTCTCCCATTGAAGAAGGGCTCTAAAATCTTGGTTACCGGTCCTAATGCCAACAGCATGCGTACTTTGAATGGTGGCTGGAGCTATACCTGGCAGGGCGATGGCGCTGGTCGTGAGGAGTTTACCGGAAAGTTCAATACTTTCTATGAGGCACTTCGGAACAAGTTCGGTAAAGAAAATGTTATCTTGGAAGAAGGTGTTTCTTATGCAGGTTCAAATTGGCAGGATGAGGATGCTTCAAATATCGAAAAAGCGGTTTCAGCAGCTTCAGGTGTAGACTACATCGTGGCTTGTATCGGTGAGAATACTTATGCAGAAACTACTGGAAACATAGCCGATGTAAACCTTTCTGAGAACCAAAAGAATTTGGTAAAGGCCCTTGCCAAGACAGGAAAGCCTATAGTAATGGTCTTGAATGAAGGTCGTGCACGTACTATTTATGACATTGAACCATTGGCTCAGGGCGTTGTTCATACCCTGTTGCCTGGTAACTATGGTGGTGATGCATTGGCAGAATTGCTGGCAGGAGATGCAAATTTCAGCGGACGTCTGCCTTATACCTATTCTTCTAAGCCTAATGCGTTTGTGAATTACGACTATAGAGCCTGTGAAGTGCGTTCCACTATGAGTGGCGTATATGACTATGATGCCAAGACTTATGAGCAGTGGTGGTTCGGTGCTGGTTTAAGTTATACCACCTATGAATACAGTAACCTGAAGGTGGATAAGACCAACTTCAAGAAGGGGGATGTACTCAATATCACCGTAGATGTGAAGAACACGGGTAAGATGGCAGGTAAGGAAGTAGTTCTGCTTTATTCCTCTGATTTGTATGCATCACTAATGCCAGAAAACAAACGTCTACGTGCTTTTGAGAAAATTGAACTGCAGCCAGGAGAAACTAAGACTGTCACTCTCCAGGTGAAAGCGTCCGATTTAGCTTTCGTGGGTGCTGACAATAAATGGACTTTGGAGGAAGGTGATTTTAATTTTATATGCGGGAAGTTGGTTACCCCTGTGAAATGTACAGAAACTTATACATGGGAAACTCCTAACATAGAAGATTAGTGTCCCGTTTGTGGATTCAATAGGGGGAAAGGTCTTATGCCTTTCCCCTTTTCCGTTTTCTTGACAGATACCTGTAATTAAAATGACACGACACGCACGACACGCCTTGCCGGTGAAAATTTTCTCCCTAAATGGGGAAAAATTTTTCTCCTTAAGGGGAGGAATTTCCGGCCTTCCTTTCTTCCTTTTCCCGGATTCCCGAAGTTCCCTGTGCCATCCGGTAAAATGTTTTTACATCTTCCGGAAACGGTGTTTTCGGGGCTTTCGGCAGATTGCCTATAATATTAAAAGGTGTAGCTCTTGATTTAGGACAAGAAAAGCCGGAAATTAAATTTTTAATGCAATTTTTTCTCGATTTTATTTTGCGGTTAAGAAAAAAGCAGTACCTTTGCATCCGCTTTCCGGAAATAAAAC
>AUXO018350240.1_pt1 | contig 25571 bp, 23 predicted proteins | sample 768731 | NCBI WGS metagenome assembly AUXO01 (sample SAMN02715735, study PRJNA202380) | gut metagenome | biome: sheep rumen | host: Ovis aries | place: New Zealand: Palmerston North | reverse complement strand
AAGTCATTATTACGAAGACGATTTGCAAACTGTTCAATATCCTGTGCTATCCATGTTTCATTAAAATAAACAGAAAATCTATACCTATCACAAATATCAACACCTACAGAAAGATATGTTGTACAGAATATGATATCATTTGCTCCTATAGATTTATCAATATTGATAGTATCCATAGTTTCTTCTCCATAATTTGATTTCTTATAATAGAATGCTTTTAATTCTTTACTAAATCTAAATTCATTAAGAAATTGCTGAATAAGTCCTGTCACTTGTTCAAAATAAAGATTTCCTTTGTTTGTTGGAAATAATATTTTCTTTCCATCCATAATATCGTGCGCCATTGATTTACACATCTCAATAAGTTTTTCAGTATTTGTTGGAACCATATCTATTTCAAATTCCTTATTACGAAAATCTTCTTTAATTACTTTAATATGCTTAATGTTTGGAAAGAATAACATTTCTCCAGTTGGTGTTCCAGTCATCATAATGATTTTAGCTTTACAGTTTGCTAATCTCTGAATAGTTGGTGACATAACATCTCTATATGAACTTGTGAACAATAAATGTGATTCATCAATAACAATATATTCAAATCCTGCCTGATCTAATTCAAATACATTAAGTCTTGAAAATTTATCAATAGTCATTGACATATTTCTATCACCAAGAATTTCATCTAAATTAGGTCTTTTGTTTCCATAAAAATATAGCCAATCAGAAGTCTTTTCATCGGCTTCAACTTTTGCTTTAATAGTTGATGTGAATGGCAATATCAATAATGTTTTTGCTTTCAGACTTTTAATCATTTCAGTCTTCCCATATCCTGCACCAGCTTCAAGCAAAGTTATATGAGAAAGATTAGCTATTATATCCTCTTTAATATCAGAAAGATATTGATTATTCTTTATAGTTAATCTTACTTGTGATGAATGATCGTTTAATATTTTTGTTGGATCTAATGCTACATTATCTTCATTTTGAATTTCTTTTTCTAAATTTTGAAGATCATTTGAATATACATCTTCAGCTTTAATGTTTAATTTAAATCCATGATATTTATTCAATTCTTTAATAGCCCAAATAGATATTGGCTTATTATGAATTGATGCAGTCTTAACGTCTCCAGCTAATTCACGTCTTGATGTACCTTCACAAATTTCAATCATTATCTGTAAAGCTTTATCATAGCCATAAATAGATGTTAATGTATTTGCAAGCTGCCAACGTTGTGCATGCTTGTAGTGTTTCTTTCCTTTTTCTTTAGAAAGATCTCTATCATTAATTCCTGAGATATTAGATATGTCTACCTTTTCTTCTTCTGTAGTTTCATTATTAAACCATTCTAATTTATGAAATATATCTTTAAGGTCAGGATGTGATATCCAATCAATACTTGTTACTCCACTATGAAACGCTGATTCAAAATTAACGTCTAATCGTAAATCTCTAAAGTTTGTATTCATTAATGCATTATTGTCTGAAGATATGAAAATACCTTGTTGAGGCTTACACATAGCCATATCCATATATTTCAATATATCTTCCTTTTCATATCCAAATTTCTTTGAATATTTCATAAGCACAATGTATATATATGAATACTTATGTCTAAAGTTACATATATATTCAATACGTCTACTATTTGTATCAATTGATATTGGTGTAATTTTTGTCCAAACGTGACAAGATTTTCCTGATGCAGATATACAGCATCCTAAAAACCAATGATATTGTTTTAATTCCTCAAAAAGTATTTGTTTAATACTTAATGCAAGAGCTTCATCTTTAATATCAATATCTATAATCTGAAGTCCGTTCCAAATATTATAAGACATATCTCCTATAGGACGTTGATTTGATGATGTTGAATACACAACTTTTCTTTGAATTTTTTCAGTATTCCTATAAGAAGGATCTTTCATTAAATTATAGATATCTCCCCAGTTCCATATTATACCTGTCTTTTCATAAATTGTATTAACAACAAGTGTTTCTATAAACTGTAATTGATCTGAAAAGAAATCCTCTTGTTCTGTATCTGAACATTCAATATAATTATAAGAACTATATTGTGGTCCTAAATCATTTGCAGTTACTTCATTTAATTCGTTATATTCATTTGATATCTGACTAAATGACTTAAGAATATCTGTTAATGATTTATCCTTACTATTATATTGATTATTTAATTTTTTTAAATAATTACCTAACTCACTATTAAAAATTTCTGCCATTACATATTTTGGTAGATATATTTTTGTAAAAAATAGTTACCAAATGAAAAAATTTTAACATGATATAAACTTATTTAAAATGAATTTCATTATATAATATACTAAATTTTATTTTTAATTAACTTATAAAATATAAGAATATATAGTTATATGGAAAATTGTGTTCAAACAATAAATGGAACAACAGCTACAAATACTGTTGGAATGGAAGAATTTTTAAAGCAAAAAGCACAGCTTGAAGATCAAATGGATTATCAGTTTATTCAAAGGATCATTCAAGAAATAACACAGTCATGCGCTTTACCATTACCATTACCAGCATCTGCTATACCTCCATTGATTTACCAAGCTGCTCAAAAATTCTGGGAAGATTATGATTTTGCTGTAGAAGAACGTTTTTATTGCATAAAGAATTCTGATTTTTGTAGATGCGGTCCAAATAACGTATTACAATTGCCACAAAGAATTATATCTGTATTTGGTGTCTATAAGACTTTAGATAGTTTTAACTACGGAGTAATGGGAGACTTCTCATTGGAACGTATGGTACTTAATAATTCTGCATTAGCTTCTGGTGCTGGAGGTACTTTATCTGATGTATTCGGTTCAGGTACAGGATATAACTTAACAGATGTCATGAGTGCATTATATGAAGTACAGACTTATAAAGCAATGTTTGATGCACCAGTTACATTTAATTTCAATCCATATTCGCATAAGCTTGTAATACTTGGCAATCTTGGTTATTCAGATTTAGTTATACAATGCTATTTAAGATGCAAAATTCAAGATCTTTATCAATTATATTATTTCTTTAGATATTGTGTATGCCTTGGAATGCGTGGATTAGCAACTATAATTGGTTCATATGATTTTAAAATGCCTGGTGGAGTAACTATAAATTATCAAAGATTTCATGATATGGCTGTTGAAGAAATGGATAAGATAGATGAATGGATTAGAACACAACATGCAGCAGATTATTTCTTTAATAGTAATACAGTATAAAGAATAAAAATATAATATAAAGGAAATGACAATATTTGATTATATAGATAAATATGTACAATCTAAAAACACATCAATAAGTAATGATAAAGATTCAATATTGACAGAAATGCTTTCACCAGATGAAAAACGTCTTTATGATTATATAAAAGAAAATGATAAACAAAGACTAATTAGATTTTCTTAAAGCATAAAATTTATAAATTACATAATTATATTATGGACATAAAGCAAAAAATATCATATAAATATGATCATTTAGAATCATATAATATAACTGGAAATAATAAGTATGATTATGCTAAAAAAGGAATATTGACTAAATCATTACCTAAGATATTATTCAAAGGCAATTCTATATTTGTTACTTTTTTACAGTTAATTGATCTTAGACTTATAATGATGTTTAAATATATAGACAGACTTAAAAGATTTAAATATATTACTTGGTATGAATAATAAATATTTTATAAATAACAAACATATAATTCCATTAAAATAATATTTTTATATAATAACAAAATATATAAGAATATTTTTTTAATGGAATTTGTAGATAATACTGGTCATATTTTTTCTTTACCTTCTTTTAATCAGAAACCTATAGGATATGAATATGAAGAAAACGATTATGTTTTTTGGATAAATGATAAATTGGAATATAGGTTATCAATTAATAATTATTATGTTAAGCCTATATATTTCATTTATCAAAGCGATCATCCTGAAGATTTAGACATTAAGATATATTTTAATAATTCTAATGTCTTTAAATTATTGTCCCCTATAAGTATTCAAGAAAAAATATCTTCATTAGGATCTTTAGATGACTTTATAGAATTTAATGATGATTCTGATATTATAAAATCAGAATTAACCAATGATGACTTATATGTTATATCTACAAAAGAAACACTTGGAAATACTGAATATGATTTTTCTTTATTCCCAATATATGTCATAGGATTATCTGAAGAAGAAGGAACGTGGCTTTCTAATTTGATGATATATATAAATGATGATGGAGAAGAAACATGGTGTCCTATAACTATTGGTGGAATGTTTGTTAATGAATATGAAGAACTTATTATAAATGGAAAGAATATGGGTATATCATTACCAAAAGATATTCTTAAGTCTATTTATTCAGAAAGTATTTATAATGATGAATATAATGTAGAAATTTATAATAAGAAACTTAAAGAATACTTATTGAATTATATGGGTATTCGTGGTGAATTAGGAAACTATAATTCTGTTCTTAATTCATTAAATTGGTTTGGATATGGGGATAAGATATCAATATCAAAATTATTCAAAACAGACAATATAGTTCAAACACAATACTTAAGAAATTATTTTCATATTGAAAATGATATGCTTAAGTCATTTAATAAATTTAAATTAGATTCTTTAATATCATTAATGATTATGATCAATAAGGAATCTGGTGAAACATATCCTATTGATTTTGAAAGATATTATTTAATGGGAGAAAACAAACCTAAGTTAATTGATCTTATTAATCATCTAGAAAAAATTAAAATAGGAAATCATGACATGGAAATAGAAGATGATCCTGAGAAATACTTCTATTGGAAAACATATTTTGATTTTTCTTTCAATGAATTAGGAATCAAACTTTCACTTCTTAAATATTATTATAAGAAATATTTTTTGCCTATTCATTTAAATGTGCATACTGCTTCATTAGGTCATTTGGTATTTGCTAATGATATTAAAATGAGTGCATATTCAAATATAAATGTTTCTTATCCTATTGCTACATCATATAATGAAGAATATGAAATAGAATTTCCTGGAAATCATATGCATTATTATACAAAACAAATTCATTATATAGATAATATGTTTAATGAATTTAGTTCTGATTATATTAATTCACATGACAATATTACATTCTATGAACTTAATGATACATGTATTAATATTCCAATTAAATTCAAAAATAATGGATTATTTAATTGTATATTCTTATTAGAAAGACAGCACGAACAAGAATTAAGTTATATACATTATATAATAAATCAAAATAATGAAGAAGAAAATATAACAATTACTTTAAATTATGAATATGAAAGTAATACATTTACTTATGATTATCCAAATATTGAATTAATAAAGAATGATAAAGATTATAAGAATGAATCTAAATATGCATATATTTATGGAAATGAAAAAATATATTCAGATTATTTTGATTCATATGAAGATATGATTAATCATGCAATATCTGTTGTATTGAAAAGAAATTATGTATTTGATAGTGATGTAACGAATTTAAATGATATCATACATATTAAAATATTGTCAAATATTGATAAATTTGATGAAATACGAATTAATGATATTAAATATAATGATAATAAGATATATTTAGATAATCATAATGATGTATTATTTGAATCTCATTTTTCATTCTATACTGAAAATTATGATTATAAGAACTTTATATTATATCCTAAGAAAATAAATGTTAAGAATTTAACAGATTCTAAATATTTTGAATACTGGGTTAATTCAAATTTCTTATTGAAAATTTGTGTTAACAATAAATGGTATGAATATTCATTTAAGACATTTATTAATAAGCCTGTATTAGATTTTGGTAGACTTAAATATAAATATTTCTTAAATAATGCAAATGATATCATTAAGGAAAAAATTGATGATGATGAATTAAGACATTATTTATTAATAGTTGGTAATAAAGATTTTGATACATTTATATCTAATGATGAATTAGAAAACATTAATATAGACGATGATTTTGATTATGAAACATTATATGATTCATTATCTATAAATGGTGATAATAGCCTTATAGTACCTTTAGATAAATCAAGTAAGATATATGATTCTGTAATTGATTACGGAATGGTAAGCTTATTCCCTCAAATATCAAGAATTACTGATAAGATATCTTTTAATGCATATATTAATGATCATAATTTAGTTGAAGTAAATAATATAAATTATGATATAGATTTCTATAAGATCATTAAATATCATTTAGATAATAATATCAATTATTTAGATGGTACATTAATAAATAATGAGTTCTTTAAGTATATTGAATACTTTAATATAATTAAGATTAATGATAAACGCGTTGAAACTTATTTTAATAATCCAAAGAACAATATATTTGGATTAGAATGCTATCTTAAAGAAAATAATGTTTATCATAAATATTATATTAAATATAGTGAGGCATATAAAGAATACCAAATATTTGATATTAATGGAAACTTTATTAAGACTTGGGAAGGCTTAGATGAATATATGTTAAGATATCAAATATACTTACATAATGATCTATTAGGAAAAGACATTATCTTAACAAATACAATATTATCAAATTTAGGTCATAATTTATTATATGCATATGATTCAAATATATATTTGCTAAGAGAAGTAGATAAAAATTCTAATGCATTTGAAATTGTAAATAATGATGCTCATATATTTGGTACTGAAGATGACAATTTCTATATATTATTAGAAAACATAAAATTTGATTATAAAGCTGATGAAGACTGTTATGTATATAATGATAAAAAATATTATATATATGATAAACTTTATCAAAATGAAGATTATATTTATAGTCATTATTCATATAATCCTAATTTAATTAATAATGATAAATATTTGAATAATATTCATTTATTTAATTTATGTGAACGAAAATATAAAGTTAAGAATATATTGCAATTCAATAAGAATATTGATATTAGAGTAAATGGTGTAAACTTTAAATATTTAACTAGATCTAAATCAGAATTAACAGAAAGTAACTTATTGAATAATGAAGTATATGGTGATGAATTTGAAATATCTGGTCCATTATATCATAACATAATAGATGTAGATACACGTTATCCTGATGCTTATGGATTATATTGGGATAAGATATTTACTGATTATAATAGATATCAATATAATTTAAATGATTTATATCAAATGAATAATATATCTATTATAAAAGACTTAAACAATAATACTTATATGGATTATGATAAAAATGAAATTATAGTTAAAGAATCTAAGCATTGCATTATATCTAATCTATTCAATAATGATATAATTCTTAAGTATAATGTAGATGATGATAAATATTATACATATAATAATTACAAATATAATAATTCTAAATATGATTTTATAATATACGATAGTAATCAGGAAAGTATATTATGTACAGGCGTTGGTTTGATAAATCATGAAGAAAGTTTTAAGAAAATCGTATTTAATATTATTGAATGCAATAATAATGAGTATATAGATCATACTTATTATATTAAGAAACTATATGTAGATAGTAATGATAAATATAAATTATATGATTTTGAAACTAATGAATTCGTAAATAAATATATATCTGTAAATGATACTATAGAAGTACAAGTTATTATTGACGATTCAACAGTTAATGTTACAATAAATGATGTTAATTATGAATTGAATTTAATAGATCATGAAAATCCTCATACATATTTATATGTATATGATGAAGAACATAATAAAGAAGTATATTTCGAGGAGATGCCTATATTTGAAATAACTACTACAAATAATTTGCCAGTAACATTAACAATTGAACGAAATGATAAAAACGAATATTATCAGTATTTTTCAACAGATGATAAATTTGAATATAGAAAACTATTAAATGTTACAGAAGGATATTATAAGTATTTATATATACAAGAAGAACCTTATAAGTATCTTAATTACGGAATATATGTAAAACGAACATATAACAAAGATAATAATATTAATAAGTTAGAAGAACTACCTATTGATTCTGAAGAACAGATAACACAATTAAATGAATACTATTATTGGGAAGATAAAGATGAATATACAGAATTAGGAATATGTCATTTCAATAAATTAGAAGATTTTTATAATGGAAATTATATTGAAGATAGTAAGACATTTAAAGGAGAATTACGATTAGATAATAATGTATATAAATGGAAAGATCCTAATTTCTATAGTATAGATAATAAGGATTATGAATATGATCTTTCTTATAAAATATCAATATCTTTAAATGGCGAAGAAAAATTATTAAGTTCTGAAGCAGTAATAGGAGATGAATATGATTATATAATCGTTAAGTTCTATTATAATAAATTATATTTAGTTAAGAATAAATATTATCAATTAAATGATTTCTTAGAATCTCCTTATGTTAATGCAACACGAGATAGAGATGGTAAGTATTATTTAAATGATAAAATATGTTATGTAGAAACATTAGAATATTATGAATTTGATTATGATGAAAATCATTATAAATTTATAAAGAAAGAAAATAATAAATTCTATGATGAAGACAATAATGAAGTAAATATTAATATTGATAATGATATATTGACATATATTATTAATCCTACACCTGAAGAAAATGATGAAATAATTATTAGAGTCAATATTAATGAAGTTAATATATATAAAAGATATTTTGTAATAGCTGATGATAAGACTATAGAAGTTAATAAAGTTTCTAATAGCAAATGCTATGTAGATTATTATGGAAATAATATTAAGTTACAAAACCCATCTGGATATTGGTATGATATAGATAATGATCAAATACAGACATTAGATAGATCACTTAATGAATTAGAAAGATATTGGTTTATTGAAAATTCTGATAACATAGATATGCCATCAGGAAATACAATACAAGAAATCGAAGAACAACTTAATATATATGTCAATAAACTTAGGAATTCATTAGAAAAAGGTCTTAATATGGATAACCCTATTGAATTACGATATAAATATAAAAATTATTTAGAAAAGAAATTAACAGGATTACAAGGCAAATTTGAAATTGATTGGGATGTAGAAAATATTGATGATGACATATTTAATTTATGCATATGCATAACTAAAGAAGATGATACAATAGAAATAATAAGTAATAAACACCAGATATTTGAATTGACTGGAAATGAAAAGGAAGTTATTGTATATATGCGATTAAATACAAAAAATACGAATATTGAAAATATTCCTACGTTTATAGCTAAACCTCGTATATTGTCAATATCCGAATCAACAAATAAATTAAGATATAAATATAAAGAAAGCGGCAATCCTATAACAATAAGAGTTAATAATAGAGAATATAAATATGGAGATAATTCATCTCAAAATATAATTGATTTATATAATAGATTCTTTATATGTAAATATAATTTATATGATTTATATATAAATGAAGAAAATAAATTATCAAATCATTTATTATATTCAATATATGAAGCTAATGAAAATATACAAATAAATAGTAAAGTTCGTTATGATTTCTATTTAATGCACGATAATGAATATTGGTATGGATTATATATATCAAGAGATACTTGTGATAAGATAGAAAATAAAGATATTAATATACCTAAAGATTCTAAAACATTATATTTAGATAATGACTTTGTATTACAATATGAACGATCATCTAAAGAATTCTTAATAAATAGAATGAAATATATATCAACTAATGGATATAATCATTTTAATAATAATGAATTAATATGTGTTAGAATGATAAATAATAATAGACTTCCAATTAGAACCGATATATCAGCTAAATGGAATATACATGGTATGTCATTAGGTATGAATTTAAATAACGAATTTGAATCTAATGCAGAAACTACAATAATAGGATTGCCTAAAGATGACAATAAATATCAAAAAGGATATTATAATGTAACTGTAAGATATTCATTAGATAGAGATTTACAGCATCAGTTTAAAGACACTGGAACATTTAGAGTGGAATAATATTTTTTATTTTTAATTATAAATGAATATAACTATGAAATCTATAAAAAACTATATATTTGAGCATATAAAGACTCCTGATACTACGAAAGCATTTGTAATCATCAAACCAGGATTCTTAAGTCATATAGATGAAATATATGATTATATAAAAGACAAAGGATTTGAATGTTATGATCATACTGAAACTATGAATCTTAGTGAAGGACAATGTAAAGAACTTTATAAAATGCATAAAGATAAAGATTTTTATGATGATTTAGTCAAATATATGCAAGGTGACATACAAGCTTCTATATGGGGTTATGAAGGTGAAGATGATCCTATAGAATTAATGGATAAGATTAAAGATCATTTTAGAAATAAGTATGGGAAAGATGATATGAAAAATGTTATGCATAGTTCAGATTCATTAAGAAACGTAAAAAGAGAAGCAAATATAATATTTAATTAAATATGGTTACATTAAATCAAGATGGTATACAATTTAGTAATATTACATTGACTAATCCTATAACTATTAGTGGTAAAATAACTAGATCTGGCGAAAATGCTATTGCTGCAGGCAAAGGAAAAACGGTAGTAGATGCTGTTAGCATTGATTGGAACGGAGCTGAAGTTGGAGAAAATGTTGTTATCAATACAACTGGTCAATTAATATCATGGATTAAGAATTCATTTAATAGTATATCACAAGGAGGATTATCTGAAGAAACATTAGAAACTTTAGGAACAATATCTAACTTATTAGGATTCATTAAAGATTACGCATTACGTACAGATGTAGCTGATGAACGCTATGTTTTAGTTGATGTATATAATAATACATTAAATTTATATAGTACTACAATTAATTCTATTTCAGAAGAAGTAGAAAATATAAAAGAAATATTAAATAGTATATCATTAGATCATGGTGTAAAAGGTGATACAGGTCCTCAAGGTCCACAAGGTCCTAAAGGAGATACTGGAGCACAAGGTATTCAAGGTTTACAAGGTCCAAAGGGTGATACAGGTCCTCAAGGTCCACAAGGTATTCAGGGTCCTAAGGGAGATCCTGGTTCAGTAGGCGAACCTGGACCTACTGGAGACAAAGGACCTACTGGAGACAAAGGTGTAACGGGAAATAAGGGAGCTACTGGAGACAAAGGACCTACTGGAGACAAAGGTGTAACGGGAAATAAGGGAGCTACTGGAGATAAAGGTATTACTGGAGATACTGGTGATAAAGGTCCAACTGGAGATAAAGGTTTGACTGGTGATAAAGGTCCAACTGGAGATCCAGGCTCAGGTTCAATTGATCCATCTATTTTGAATAATTATGTTCAATCAGATACATATAATTCAAAAATTGATCAAATTGATCTATCAATAGAACAATTACAAGATACTGTTAATAATTTATCACCAGGATCAATAATACAAGATTCAAATAATTATTGGTATGTTGGATTAGATATTCCAAGTATACCTTCAAATATGCAAAATGTTTTAGTAAATAATAATACATCAGTTGGATGGAGATCTATTAATGTTAATATAGTTGATTACAATACATTTAATAATCCATATTGGAATAATCATTCAATTAATTTGTTAGAAAATAGTTCTATTTTAGAAGAAATTAATTATTATGTTATTGTACCTCATCATACAAGATTAATAGATTCTATTAATACTTTAGATTTAATTCCATTTAATTATACATTAATATATGGTAAAAAATATGATATGTATAAATTATTTGGTATGGAGTTTAATCTTGGTATGTATTATGATTCTACTTATGATCCTATATATACAGGAATTATTGGTGAACAAGGTGAACAAGGCATTCAAGGTGATAAAGGAGATACTGGTGATACTGGAGCAATCGGAGCAACTGGTCCTCAAGGTATTCAAGGTCCTAAAGGAGATAAAGGAGATCCTGGAGAATATGGATTATCAGGTCCTAAAGGAGATACTGGTCCACAAGGTCCTAAGGGAGATACTGGTCCTCAAGGTCCTAAGGGAGATACTGGAGCACAAGGTTTACAAGGTCCTAAGGGAGATACTGGTCCTCAAGGTCCTAAGGGAGATACTGGAGCACAAGGTATTCAAGGTTTACAAGGTCCTAAAGGAGATACTGGTCCTCAAGGTCCTAAAGGAGATATTGGAGACAAAGGACCTACTGGAGATAAAGGTGCTACAGGAAATAAGGGAGCTACTGGTGATAAGGGTCCTACAGGAGACAAAGGTAACAAGGGTTTAACTGGAGATAAAGGACCTACTGGAGACAAAGGTGCTACAGGAAATAAGGGAGCTACTGGTGATAAGGGTCCTACAGGAGATCCAGGTACTGCTGGAAATATAGATTTATCAAATTATTTATTAAAAACAGAAGCAGTTTCAACATATGCAACAAAACAAGATTTAATTGACAATGAATATGCAATAGCATCAACATTATCAAATTTATTACAAAGAGTATCAGCATTAGAACAATATCATAATTAATATAATATGGAATCAATAATTAAATATATATTAGAAGCACAAGTTGCTCAACGTACTATTTGGGCAAGTAAAGCAGAAGCATTCAAAATTCAAGATGCATTAAAATTAACATTCAAACAATTACAGAATGAAAAATATAGTACAATGAATAAACAAGAACTTAAGAAGCTTTATAAGAAATTCATGGATAATATCAAAGGTACATTTGGTGGCGAAATGGAAGCTCGTAAAGCTCTTAAAGAATATTCAATGTCTACTGAATCTGGTTTTGGTGCTGTAATAAGATCTAATCAAAAAGAATTTGAGAAAAAAGGATTTAAGACTGACTGTATAAAAGACTTTGATATGAAAGCTAATGAAGCTGCATATAGAAAAGCTAAAGAAGCTGGAGAATTACCTGATAAAATAGAAATTAATAAAGATAATTATAAAGATTTTGAAGATCGTACAATAATCGTATATTATAGATATGATCCATCTACTTATGCAGGATATGAATTTAGTGGTAAACGTGGTTCAAAAGGAGCAGAACATATGATTAATATGGCACGTATGGATTTCAAATACGAATTTGGTGTAAAGTATTATGATTGTTATACATGTTTACCAGATTATTATTTTACTCATGATAAAGCAAACTTATCAGGCAATATGCAAGATATAGATCCAAATGAATTTAAATAAATTTATAAAAATAAATGAAGAACCTAAAAGACATCATATTAGAAAAATTGATAATAAATAAGAATATTAAAATAAATGAAAATTATGTAGATTTAGGTTTGCCTAGTAAAAATTTATGGTGTAAATATAATTTTGGTGGTAAAAAAGAAACAGATTATGGAGAATATTTTACAGGAAAACAAGCATTTATGAAAAAATTATATCCTGAATGTTTACCAGAAAAGGAAGATTTTGAAGAGTTATATGATAATTGCGATCATAAATGGATTGATAATAATGGTGTAAAAGGACAATTATTTAAATCAAAAAATAATGGAGAATCACTATTTTTTCCAGCAGCAGGTTATAAAGATGGTAAAAAAATTAGATTTGATAATGATGAAGGTTTTTATTGGTCTTCAACAATAAAATCTGATGTTGAAGTTTATGACATGTATATTCAGAAAAAAATGGTTAAACCTAGTAATACTAATTCTATAAATAATAAATTTACAATACGTACAATTATAAAATACAAATAATATGAAAGACTATATATATTATTTATAGATAACGGACATGGTAGTAATACTCCTGAAAAATGTAGTGGCATATTGCCTGACAGAACACGATTTAGAGAATATTCTTTCTGTCATGAAGTTGTAGATGCATTATATTAATAAATTTATTATAATAGATATAAGAAATGAAATCATTTAAGACAATAACAGAAGCATATGCTGATAGGTATATTGATAAACAAGTATTAAGTAAGATTATAGATCTTTTAAAGAATGCACTTAAAGAAGAATTTAATGCTTGGTATGGATATCTTATAGTTAAAGAATTTTTATCAGGCACAGATAGATCTGATATTATGAAGATGTATGAAGATACTGCTAAAGATGAATTAGAAGATCACGGATATTGGCTAATGAAAAGAATTAATGAATTAGGTGGTACTTTAGATGACTTAAGTATGACTCCTGCATCTTGGGTCAATTCTGTTCATCCTTATGTAGCTCCAAAATGGAAAGGCGATATTGTTCCAATTAAAGAATCATTAGAAACAAATATACAAAATGAACTTGGAGCAATTGAATCTTATAAAGAAATAATAGAACTTACAAAGGATGTAGATTATACTACGCATTCAAAATGTAAACAGATTCTTGCTGATGAAGAAGAACATTTGCAATTACTTAAAGAATTTTTAGATGATATTAAAAACTAATTATGAAAAATCTAAAAGATATTATAATAGAAAAACTCGTTATCAATAAGAATACTAAAATAGAGAAATATCATTATCACCCAAAAAATAAAGATGAATTGGAAAAAATAGTTAATAAACTAATTGAAGAACGTGGTGTAAATGCAGACTTAAATGATATAGATACATCACAAATAACAGATATGTCAGGATTATTTCTTAATTCAAAATTTAATGGTGATATATCGGAATGGGATGTAAGTAACGTTAAAATGATGTTAATGATGTTTCGTAATTCTAAATTTACGGGTGAAAATGGAGATATCTCTAAATGGGATGTAAGTAACGTTAAAAATATGTCATTTATGTTTACAAAAACTAAATTTGATAATGACATATCAGAATGGAATGTAAGTAGTGTTCAAACTATGAGTGGAATGTTTAGAAATTCTCCTTTAGAAAAAAATCCACCAAAATGGTATCATAAATAATTAAATTATAAATAGAATGAAGCATTTAAATAGTTTTATAGTTGAGAAACTTCGTATAAATAAAGATATTAAGATTCAACGTTATAATTATCATCCTAAAGATAAAAATGAGTTAATTAAAATAATTAAAAAACTAATTAAAAAACGTGGCTATAATGCAGATCTGAATGACATAGATACATCAGATATAACTGATATGAAGCTTGTTTTTAATAATTCAAATTTCAATGGAGATATATCTGAATGGAATGTTAGCAATGTTACTGATATGTGGGGGATGTTTGAAGAATCTAAATTTACAGGTGAAAATGGAGATATATCTAAATGGGATGTAAGCAATACTATTGATATGTCGTATATGTTTTTTGATTCTAAATTCAATGGAGACATATCTAAATGGGATGTAAGTAATGTAACTAATATGTGGGGAATGTTTGGTAGTTCTAATTTTACAGGTGAAAATGGAGATATATCTAATTGGGATGTAAGTAATGTTAAAGATATGACTAGAATGTTTGATAATTGTCCTTTAGAAAAAAATCCACCAAAATGGTATCATAAATAATTAAATTATAAATAAATATAGAAATTTGAATATTTTTTTAATATTATTTGAATTTCTATATTTTTTTACTATATTATATTATCAAACAAATATAATATAGAATATGAATAATTTATTCGTTACTGTTTTCCGACCTGCAGGTTTTCCTGATTGTACAGGAAACGGATTATCTTCAAAAGTAGATAATGCAATACTATTTTTAAATTGTTCAAATGAGGAAGCCATTAATTGGTGTAATGAACATAGTAAAGATCCTTCAAAGCAGTTTATTCTTGTTAAGCGTGAGCTTTGGGGAGAAGATCATTCATATGCCGAGCCATTGATTAAGCCTGAGAACAGAGCACAGGTATTTGGTGGTAATTTCCTTTATACTTCAGATTCACGAATGTATAAGACTGGCGGAATTTATAAAGTTCCTGTTCCTATTCATGATAGATTTGAGACTTGGGAAGAATTTGATGCAATGAGTAGATAAATAATAAAGATATGGATTATAAAACTGCAATTAAGATTATTAAAAATGAAGTTGAGAATATTCTTAAGGAATATAAAATTACTTATGTTGTAGGTCTTGATGATGGAGATGTTATTATTGCATGCCCACATAAATCTGATACACAATTTGTGTATGCTAATTTAAAATCAAGATATAATAAAACAAAATATTGGGAATATACTTCTGATATTTTTATTAAGCATGATTATATTGTTCACATTAGATTATATTAAATTATGACACTTAATGATTTAATTAAATTTGCAAAAGATCATAAGGTTAGTTTTGATACAAAATTGACTATTTGGGATCCATATTGGGATGAGGAGAGTGATGATATTAAAGTAACTATTAATTCTTCAAAAGATAGATATCCAAATTGTTTGTATATTGGTCGTTATTCAGGTCGTTAAAAAAATAAGTAAATGAATTCAAATAGATTTTTAGGAACATTATTCTGTTTAGCTATATTTTATCAATTAGTCTGTACTAGTTTCATATCAGCTGAAAACAATACAGAAGTTATGAAAAATGATTCAATATTCAATGTTTCTCCTTTGTTCAATATTTCTGAACAGAAACAAAAATTTGAACAGAAAAAATTGAATAGGCCAAATAAGTATAAGCTTTCTAAAGTAGGTAAAGATTTTATTAAGTCACAGGAGACTTGTGTATTGCATGCATATAATGATCCTGATTCAAAACGTAGATCTGTAGGGTGGGGCCACCAAATTAAGCCAGGTGAGAAACTTGAGCATATTACACAAAGGAAAGCTGATGAACTATTTGATAAAGATATTGAATGGGTTAATGATGCTATCAATAGACTAGTTAATCAACATGATAAACGATTCGTTTATTCACAAGGATTTATTGATGGATTAGGAAGTCTAATATACAATTGTGGAGAACACGGTGTTACGTTAACTGAATTTTGGAATCGTTGGTCAAAATGTAGATATGATAAGAATACACCAGGAAACATTAATCAGAATGATCTGAACTTTACAATTGCTGCTGTTAAGACTAGCAGGATATCTGCTAAAGGACATATTACACGTAGATATGATGAACATAAACTAATGCTGAATTAATTATGAAATATAAAGTTATCTTAAGAGTTCATGATGATTATGATTTAAAGATGCCTTTTGATATTGAAACAAAAGGCAAAGGAAAGAAATTACTTCGTGCTGCTATTAAGAAAGAAATCATTAACTTCTTGAAGGAGAACAATAATCAATGCGGAGAAGTTACAAATATTGAAATCTTAGATATTATTAAGACTGAACATATACGTCCTAAACAAATATTTTCTAAAGAAAACGAATTTGAAAATTTTATCAATAAAGTTTTAAAGCAGCAGTAATGCTGCTTTTATTTTTATTGTTTATATAATCATTTATATTTTACTTACGAGTTCCAATAAAGGTTATCTTCATCACAAACGGCATGTTACCATATCGCATTGAATATGTTATGGCCACCATATTGTCATTAAATATGGCTATTAAATCTGAGATAACATATGTCTTAGTTGAATCGTCCTCTCCATTTATAACCCCTTCATACATAGTGATATTTCCTTTAATGTTATTAACATCCTTAGTGATAGTAATACCATTTACTTGAAATGAAGGTATTGTCATCATTCCACCAGTTCCAATTTCTGGAACAGTCATATTAATGGATGTATCTGACACTTTAGTAAATTCATAGGTCTTAGTATCATTAGACGACTCTTCAAGATTGACAATAACCACCTCGTTACCTGTATATGAACCTTCTACTTGATTATTAGTAAGAGTATCAGAATAATCATGTTCTTCTTCAGTTTCATTATATATATCAATATGTTTTCCAAGTGTTATTAATTCTTCATATTCTTCGTCAGAAATTGTTATTGTTTTTTCAGGAGATTTTCTATGTTCATTTAACATTTTTAACCAAAGATATTGGGATTTTCTTAATGTTTTCATTATTATAATTTCTATATTTATTAAAAATAATTAATCTTTATATCTTATAAAAAATAATTTACAAGTAACTATATTATTTATTTTTATATATTAAAACAAATATATAAATATGAAATATTAATGATATCTTTTCCAAGTTCATTAAACGAAAGCCAGGCAATGTATGGTTCTGGAAAATATTCTGGATATAAAGCTTCATTTGATACTAGTAGACTTAAAGCTTTAAATCTTAATTTGTCATCACCAGTAATTTCAGAGCTATTAAAAGAAAAAAATATTAATATTTCAAATTATTCGTATTATACACCTTATGTTTATGAAGTAACATCTAAAAAGGCATCAGATATTCCTTTTAGAGAAAATCCATTAATGCTACCTTTTGATATAATATCATTAGCTAAAGATTATGAATGGACATATGAACAACCTACTATAACATCATTAGGAGTTGATCCAAAAGATAAACAGCAATTTCTTGCAGCAATGAGTGTTTCTCCTTCAATGTTTAATCCATTTAATGGTGTAAATGTAAAAGGAATTACTTCTAATGTTCCTTTATTAAATAATGTTAAATCATCCACAGATTATTTAAGTCAAAGAAGTAATCTTACATCTTGTACAATCAGAGAACTTTGTGAATTATCAAAAAATCCAAATTCTATATTAGGAATGGCTACATATAGATATGCAGATTTTATGTATTGTAAAGATTTAGGTAAAGTATCTAATAATCATTTAATAACATTAAGAAGATTCGCCCATCCTGTTGGAGATCATATATTTGAACTTTCTGCGCCTAAGTATGTTTCAGAACAATTTGGTTTTGAACAAGAAGGTGATGTAGGTAGATTAATTACATGGTTTGACACTGATGACAATAAATTAGAAAATATAATAAAATATTCATACAGAGCTACATGGAAACCATTAACTGCAGATTTTCAACAAGAAAATTCTACAGCAGATGATACTACATCAGGAATTGTAGGATTATTAAGTAATACAGTTTCTGGACGATATTCTAATGCAATGGAAAAAGGTACAGCAGGACATCATAATTTATTTATGTATCTTGCTCAAAAATTACCAGGTGGACTAGATTTTTCACAAGGAATAGCCAAAAATAATGAATTATTAACTAATTACGATCAAAATAGAGTATATAATCCTAAGAACACTGTACAAGAAACTCACATGTACGAAGGCAAAATAGAATTTGAACATGAGTTTACATTAAATTTTTCATATAAATTAAGAGCATATGACAATATTAATCCAAAGTCTGCATTTTTAGATTTAATTGGAAATATATTAGAAGTTACTGGAAGACGTGGACGTTTCTGGGGAGGTGAACGTAAATTAATAGGACCACCTACAGATACTAGTATGTTTGAAAAAACTAATGCATTAATTGATAAAGCTTTTGATAAACTTGGTGGTATGTGGCAAAATCTTGATAATGTCAGCTTTAATATGTCTTCAATAGTTGGCGCTTTAAGTCACGTTGTCAATAAAGCAAGTATAAAAGAAGCATATAATACATTAAAAAATCAAGCAACAGCATTTGTTAATGATGTAAAAAGTAAAGAAGGAAAAGAAATAGTTATAGAACAAGCCAAAGGATTAGTTAAAAATGCATTAGGACGTCCAACAATGATTGCATGGAATTCATTGCTTGATGGTTCAGACGTGGGTCTTTGGCATGTAACTATAGGAAATCCAAAAAATCCTATTATGGCATTTGGAAATCTTATTATGACAAATTCAGAAGTAACACAATTTGGCCCATTGGGATTAGATGATTTTCCTACTGAACTTAAAGTTTCTGTATCATTAAAACATGCTAGACCTCGTGACATAACTGATATATCTAAAATGTATACAAAAGGAATGTCATCTATATATCAGCCATTAGCTCCACGTGGATTAGATAAATATTTTGGAACATTTTCAGGGGTTGAAAATAATAATACAACAAATGAATATATTAATCAGCATATAGAATCACAAACAAAAGATAAAAAAGAAACAAGTACAACACAAGGAGCTAAAGAATTATCAAATCAAAGTGGTGTAATAAAAGAATTAGCAGCAAAGGAAGCAACATATTGGGCAGATACTAAGCATATCAATCAGAAAAAAATACATATACCTAATCCTTTTATAGAAGATACATTATCAGCTAAAATGATGCAAATGAATAATTATTCTTCAGTAATGGCAAAACTTTCTGCTGATGAAATCATATAATTGAAAAATATTTTACATAGTTCTATATTATATTAAATATACATATATGTAGTAAATGAATAAACTTTTATATATTGGTCTTAATGGATTAGCAGGTTCGGGAAAAGATACTGTTGCTAAAATGCTTAAGACGATATTATCCAAAGAATGGGAATCTTTAGAAATATGCAAAGAATATTATTTTTTAAGATATACTAATCCTACTCAATCTGCGACGTTTCCTCCTAATGCTGATGATAAGAATTCATTAGTTATGTGTATAGCATATGCAGATCAATTAAAAGAAATATGTTCAACAATATTTGGTATTCCTGTACAACGTTTTTATCAGAATAAATCTAATGCATGGATTTGTATAAATGACAAATTTCAATATACAGAAATTAAACCAGATGAAGAAGCTATTGTAACAGCAGAAGAATATTATTATAATCTTACTGGATATTCAACAGATATTACTAATAAATATTGGATGTCATTACGAGAAGTACTTGTTTATGTAGGCACTTATGTATTACAACAATCTGTAAATAAGCAAATATTCGTTAATATTGTTCGTAATAAGATTCGTGAAGAACAATATAAGAATCATAATCTAAAATATGTTATTATTACAGATCATAGATTCTTACATGAGCTTGAATATATTAAGGAGAATAATGGCATAACAATAACTATTAATAGAAATTCCGTAACTCAATTGGACAATATTGCAGAACATGATTTGGATGATAATGAAGATTACGATTACATTATAGATAATTCTGGAACTTATGATGAATTATTTAAGACTGTTTGGGATATCGTACATACAGATATAGAATTTTCAAATAATACTATTGATTTATATACAAGAGAAAATATAGATAATTATCTTAGATTAGTTGAAGATAAAGATAATTCTTTCATTATATATAAATTATGTTCACCATACAAAATACAAAAATTATATAGAAATGAAGGAAATATAACAATGATAGATCCAGTTGGTGGTCCAATTATTTGTGTAGATCAAGAAATAGAAGGAACAGATATTATACCTTTCAAAATAACAATTGATGAACATGATGGGCATAATGAATTTTTAATCTGGGTTAATAAAGAAGCAGTTTGATACTGCTTTTTTGTTTTTAGTTTCTTAAATATTTTATTATTAATTAAATAATAAAAATGATATAATATTTAATATAAAAATGGATTTTTCATCTCTTTTTGAAATGATTACTACGTATGGCTGGCAAAGCGTAGCAATATTGATAGTATTAGGATTAGTATATGTAGCTTTTAAGTTTATAGGTTCTAAAATAGCAGATAACGTTAAAGATGGAATGGAAGCAATAGCTGATAAGTTATCTGAAAACATATCTAATCAAAATGAAACATTATCTAATAATATTTCAAATCAAAATAATGAACTAATAAGAGCTATTAGTAATCAGAATGAAAGATTACTTTCTTATCTTATGCATAAAGATACTGCTGAAGAAGAAATCCATGATAGAAGAGTTGAAAAGAGAATGAAATTCGCTGAAAACATTATGGATAAGTTAAAAGAAATCATGCATATTTTACATGCACAAAGAGTATTTATTGTTGAGTTTCATAATTCATATAAGAATTTAGCAGGATCTCCATTTGCAAAATATACATCTACATATGAATGGTTTGATAAAGGATTAGAACAAATAAGTACAAAAATATCAGGCTTACCATATAGTACAATGGCTAAAATAGTTGGTGATGTTAAACGTACTGGTAAGCATCAAAAATTATATACTGATATTCCTAAAATGGAATCTGAAAATCCTCAGTTATTTTCATTAGCTAAAGATCCTAATACAAAAGCTGTATTCTATAATATATTATATGATGAAAATAATAAAATGATGGGTATGCTTGTTGTTGAATGGCAAGTTAAATTTAATGAAAAAACGTTTGTAAATGGAAATATGTCTAAAATATTAGCAGAAGAATCAATACAATTATCAACATGGCTTAACTTACAAGGTCCAACAATTGAAAGCGAGGTTTTAGATGAATGAAGATAAATTTGAATTTAAAAATGAAGAATTAGAAGAACATAAAATTGATTATACTAAATTAAAAAATGAAAAATTAGATGATTCTGAAATATTAGTATATGAATTAAATAAAACCATTTTAAACATATATAAATTATGTTTTGAAGAAATGGGATATGATTTAGGAAAACAATTTGTAAATGATATTGATTATGTTAATTATTTAGAAAATGAATCATTAAACTGGGGTGATGATTATATATTTAATTTAGAAGATAGAGGCAGTGATATTGGAGATTTTAGTTTAGGTTTAGATCCAGGTGAATTATCAGATGTTGGAATAAGTGATGGAATGATACAATTTATTAGTACATTTGAAAGTGGACGTAAATTTGGATATAAAATGTCAAATAAAGATTTATATGGAATAAATCTTCGAGATGCTAATGGACATAGAACATTTGGATATGGATTATTGATTAATCCTATAACAAAAAAGTATATGGATGAATTAAAGCCATCATATACTCAAGAAGAATTAGAACAGCTTTATAAATATACTATAAAGAAAAAATCAGAATATGTTGATAAATGGGCAGAAAAAAGAAATGTCACATTAAATCAAAATCAAAAAGATGCTATAGTAAGTGCTATATTTAATTTTGGAGAAGGCTTTTTAAATTGGAGCATAGGTAAACGTATAGCAGCAAATCCAAATGATCCAAATATTAAAAATATATGGTCCCATTGGTCTGATAAACAAGGAATAAGATATCCTGGATTAATAAAACGTAGACATGCAGAAGCTAATTGGTATTTTGGTACATATATATAATGTTTGATGCAGTAGATTTTAAAGATGAACATAAATTAGGTCCAAATTTATATGAAGATAGATTTGGTAGATTATATAGTCATAGTACTTTATTAAAAGGAATTATGGAAACTAGTAAATTTGGGGATTTTAAAAAATCATCTTCTATATCTTCTAAAAATGATACATTGGATATTAATTTAGATCCTTCATTATTTAAACGTAATCCAAATGGATGGAATATACAAGCGGCATGCCAATGGATTATTACTCATTCACATGCATCAACACAACACGCATGTGCAAAATATGTTAGACAAGCAATTGAAGCTGGTGGAATTAGTACTAAAGGTCGTCCTGCATGGGCATGGAAATATATGAATTATTTGCCAACAATAGGATTTAAATATATAGGAAATTTTCCACGAGGATTTAAGGCTGAACCAGGTGATATAGCTGTTTATATGAAAAATGAAAATCCAAATGTGCCTGGTCATATATGTATGTGGACTGGAGTTCAATGGTGTTCAGATTTTAGACAAAATAGTATGATTGTCTATGGAGGTACAAAAGAAGCAAAAGTATTTAGATTTGAATCATAATGGAATTTAATACATCATGTTTAGGTGCATGTACACCACCACAGATATTAACATTAACATATGCAGTAAATGATATATCAAATATTACTGTATATGGGGGATGCGATGCATATGATATGAAATCATTGGAATGGAGTTATAGTATTGATAACTTGTGTTGGTCATGTTTTATGTCATATGATGAAATATTATCAAATACTGTAGATCTTAATTCTGATTTTTATATAAGAGTAAAAATAAATGGAATTATATGTAAAGTACAAATAGATGGAACTGATACTTCAGATTATTCAACTGCATTAGTACCAGGATTTAATTTTAATAACGAAACATCATTAAATACATATAATCCTTATGCTAATATGGAAGGAGCTTTAGCTCTCCAGCAAAATTTAGCAGACACAGTAACAGAAATAGTTGGCATACCTATATATTATTTTAAGTTAAGTCCTAATGCAGGTTCTAAAGATATAACATTTAAAGAATATGCATTAATGGATGTTGAAGCAGTCAAACAGATTAAGATGGTTATACAAGATGGAACAATGCCTTCATCAAAACCTGAATTTGCTGAATGGGGATTAGAATTTCAGAATGACTGGGAACCAGAAATTTCAAAATCTTCATTTGCTACTGCTTTTGGCAATACTGCACAACCATTAGAAGGAGATTTAATATATGTTCCAATGATGAAACGTATGTGGATGGTAAATGGAGCATATGAAGAAAAGAATGGCAACTTAATGTGGCAAGCAACTACATTTAAAGTACAGCTTTCTAAATATCAAGAAAAAGGATCTGTTGATTTAGGTGATACTGAAACATTAGTTAATTCTTTTGTTAAGAATAAATATGAAGATTTATTTGGAGAAGACAATAATGGAACATTATCATCAGGAGAAGAAGCTGTTGAAGCGCCAAGATATGCAGAAAATTCATTATATCCAGTATTTGAATCAGATGCTACTCGTAAATATATAACATGTGATACTGTTAATATTATTCCTAACAATATCTATTATAGAGGAACATTAATATCTGATTCTAAATATTCGTTTGGACATCATGCATTAAGATCAAAAATCATATATCAAAAACAATATTGTGGCGACGAATTAACCGTATCATTTATAATTTATCCAGAAATTATTCAAGAATATAAAGGACAGTTAATATCAATAGGAAATCTTTCTATAAATGTTGAACAAAATATACAATCAACAACATTATTTTTAAATGTAAATAAAAACATAAAAATAGAATTACAAAATAGTTCAACATATTTATGTGTATTACGTATAAGTAAATGTATGAATCTTATAGATTTTATGGGTTATCATTATACATATAATGAAAATATTCCATTATATAAATTACAAAATAATCATTACTATTTTGATATGGATACACCTGTTTCAAAATATGTTGGAAAATTCGATATAGAATGTACTATAACTGAAAAATCAGATATCATACTTTATGATTTTTATGGTACTATAACAAACTTAAAAATATTTGACGTATATAACGATCAATTAAAAGAAATATTACAAATGTATCCAAATAATCAACATTTAATCATAAATGATACTGCAAGGAAATTAGTAGGATTATCTGGTGTATCACTAAGATAATAATTATTTTTAATTATATATTTTATATCATTTTTATTTTATATTTCAATAGCATATACTCAAGCGAGAGATATGCTATTGTTTTTTATTTTATTGAATAATATTTAATTTTTACTATATTAAATATATAATATAAAAATAAAATAATGAAAAGATATAATTCAATTGAAGAGTATAATGCTGATTTTAGAATGCAGTTCAAAAATAACTGGGAAGCCGAAATAAGACATTGTCAAAATTGGCTTGATGGTGAACGAAGCTATTTTAAAGT
>AUXO014233642.1_pt1 | contig 25572 bp, 45 predicted proteins | sample 768731 | NCBI WGS metagenome assembly AUXO01 (sample SAMN02715735, study PRJNA202380) | gut metagenome | biome: sheep rumen | host: Ovis aries | place: New Zealand: Palmerston North | reverse complement strand
CTTCCCATTGCTCCTTTTCCGTCTATTTTAAGTCCGTTTTTAGCAAAGAAGCGTAAATCATAGTTCATACAGTTAGGTCTTGTCATATAGTATTCCATGTCATGAATGTGCATTAATCCTTCTTTGTATGCTTCTGCACATTCTTCTGGCATTTTTAAAAGAGCGTACTCTTTTGCAATGGAATCATATGCATATTTTGCAATCATTTCTGGACTGTATCCAATGTTTGCATTATCTTTACATCCATTTTCAAGAAGATCTTCAAATTCTGTAACTGACATTCCTAGTTTTCTTGTTTGTTCTTCAGCTTCGAATTCTCTTTCTTTTAATAATTGTGAGGAAACTTCTGCTCTGATTTGGGAAGTAGATACTTCATGTAAGCCATCTTCTTTAAGGTTATAAAATTTTTTTGCAATTCTTTTCTGAATTCTTAATGGTAGTTTTCCTGTAATACCTGTTTCTTCTTCGATTGATTGTCTTATTTTTCTTGGTTTAAAATTTTCTCTTCTTCCGTCACTATGTACAACAATAATTTTATCAATTTGCATGTAAACACCTTAAAAAAGTTATTTTTTGAGTATAAAATAATTTATATTCATAAATATATAAATATTATGTATCAAAAATTAGACAAAATTATTCATTATAATCTCCATCATAGAAAACACCATCATCTTCTGTCCTATAAAACACCGCTTGAACAACACGTTCTCCTTTTGAGATTATCATGTCAGTATGACATTTGAAACCAACAATGATATGTCCATGGAAACCTTTATCTCCAACAGATGAGATTATTTGTCCTCCACCTCTCATTAATGTAGAACGAATATAAAATAAGGTAATACAATCATCTAGTAATTCATGATATCCTAAATCCCAGAGATAATATTCTCCAGCCTTAAAAAAATATAAATCATCAGAACCATCAGCTTTCTCTAATGACTCTACATCTTTCATTAATGGTAATTTTTTACCCTTTTTAGTAATTCCAGGTGATGCAGTATGATTATCTATCATTTTAACATCATGTAATCTATAATCTATACCGTTTGAAGTATACATTTCATCATCATACACATTTCCATATCTTTGTTTTAGTTCTTTATTTCCAAGAATCATATTTTTACACCTCAATATTTTTTGTTATATATATTATATTATTTGTTTTATTAAATAAACTAATATAAAATTCATCTTCAATATGTATCATATCAACAATAAGACCGATCCGTATAAACTGATCTTTTTTAAAATCAAGAGGATCCCCGTCAACTGTTAGAAAATAATGTTCCATAGGTTCGAGAGCATATAAATTATCATATTTTTGTCCGTCGAGAACTTTTTCGCTCATATTAACCTTAATTAAGTTAGGATAATATTTTTTTTTATCATCTAAGATAAAGTAATCGTCAAAATCTTTCGTTAATTTATAAATATCCATTATCTTCATAAACAGGCTCCCATTCAGATTCGTTGATTAATACCCAATTCGTATATAAGTCTTTTAGGAATCGTTTGATAACAACTCTTTTCGCTAAATTAATAAGATGATCTTCATTTTTATATGTTCCTCTTTGTTTATAATCTTCGTATGCCGTTTCGTATACAAATGAGTACATAAGATTGTTTTGAGATAGTTTATATGATAATTTTAGTAATAACTTATGTAAGCGTTTGTTGTATTGTTTTCGGTTTGGTGTGAATCCCGCATAACTGAGAAGATTTGAGAATTTTTTAAATCGATTTATGTCTTTTATTATACATATTAATTCAGCACTGTCGAACATAGATAGTCCTTCTATGTTTTTTAGGAATTTATAGTAGATTGGAATTACATTAAGAACGTTTGATATTTGTTTTGATAGTGAATCAAGAGAGTTGTCTAATGGATAGATGACTGATTCATGTAAAAATTTTTCTACTGTTTTGTCGAAGAATTTTTGATCTTCGATTCTTGAGACGTTCGATTTTCTTGCGTAAAAGATACTTGATGATATATTTGTTAGTATTTTGAGTAATTCGATACTTTCATCTTGCATATAGTTCTCCCTCTATTTGTTTGTAGAATTCATCAATGAAGGTTCTGCGTTGCATACCTATTTTTTCTTTTCTTTGTTTGACTTTGTAGTCACGGCTTTTGATGTCTTTTTTTATGTCGATGCCTAGCATTTTTAGGTATTCTGATATGTATGAGACTGCGACTCCGTATTTGTTTGCTATTTCTGATAGTGTGAGTCCTTCTTCGAGATATTGTATAAGTTCGTCTTTTGGTAGTGCTTTTCGTGGGCGGAATTTTCTTTTTGTTGCCATGTTATTTTACTCCGTTTTCGAATGCGTCTTTTAGTTTTTGTAGGTCTGCTACCATAGCGTCTCCGACTCCTTTGATTGCTAGTAGTTCGCTACGGCTTGCTTCGAATACTTTTTTGGGGGATCCGAATTCGTCAAGTAGGAGTTGTGCTTTTTTGTATCCGATGTTTTGTCCGCTTGTGAGGATTGATAGGTCGGGTCTTGATTGTATGTTTGCTTGTGTGTGAATGACATCTAAGCTCTTATCTTTATTCTTTGATATAGATTCGACTATTGTTAAACATAGTTTTAGATAACTCAATTCATTATCTACAAAGAAGACCGGTATTTTATACAACATCATTATGTTAGTGGTCATTTTATCAACCGAAGTTTTATTTAAACGCTTGAGTGTAGGCACGTTTCTACATTGATGAATATTTCCATGAACAATGATACATGCAAAATCTTTTTGGTTTAATCGAATACATTGTTCCTGTAAATGTCCTGAATAATATGATTGACAAAAGTCGCACATAGATTTTCTTTCAATGAAAATTGGTATGCTATCTTTTAATATAAAAACTAAATCTCCATCTTTATTTGTGTTTTGTTCGGCAGCTATGCCTTGCTTTTGAAAGAAGATTAAGGATTTTTGTAAAAGTTTTTGTTCACGAGAATCAACTAGTACTTTAACAATATCTTTTTTACTCATTTTTTAGCCTCCATTTTTCTTTTTTGTTCAAATAACTGATTTAAATAATTTATTAAGAAAGATAATAAATATGAGCAATCAACTCCGAAATTTAACATTAGTCCAAACTCTGGATCACCATATGGTGCTGTTTTGCAAATTTCCCATGGTAAATCGTCGTGTGTGGTGCATAATTTTGTATCGGGATCCCAATGTGGACAATTCATTTGTTTACAACATAATCCACATTGAATGCACCCATCAAAGCCCATAACATCATCTTTGGTGAATACATCAGCATTATGTTGTACTATATAATCTATCATATCATTTTTAAAATCCGAATCAATATCTGTGTATTCAAATATATAATAATCTTTTAACCAGTTTACAAGTTGTCTCCATTTGTACTCAGTCATCTTCTTCACCTAATATTTTTCTAATCTCATCATATGTTTCTAATGATAAATTATATTCTTTATCTCCTTCATGAAGAAAGATTTCTAGTGTGCTGTCATTGTCAGGAGAGAATGTTTTGATTTGTAATAATATATCATCATTAGTGGATAGTAGGATTTGTCGAGTGTCTGAAGCTGGTTTTCCATATACTCCAATGTTTTTTATTTGTTTTCCTTTTAGGGCGTTAGCTAATTTTCTTGTTAAAAGGTTGTTTTCGAGAATGGGGCAGTTTGGATATATGAATTCTGTACAGTAAGAAACTCTTGATTCTGTGGCTTCTTTTCCTGTACATAAGAAGATTCCATCTTCATCTTTTTTTGAGAATGGGCATCTATCTTTGTTAAATTCATAAAATTCACAATCATTAGCTTCAATTTTGAGCTTAAACCATCTATGACAACGATTAAAGCTTAAGCATGTGTCACATCGTGTATGACGAGTTTTCTTCAATAGAATCACCTCAAGCACATGTATGAATGTTCACGAATGGAGTGTTCACATCATCAATCCAAAAGAAGATATAAGCACCCTCTTCAAATTTCTCTGGCCAATTCATACATACCATCCGTTTTTCTAAAATATCGTCCTTGTTTAAGATGATATTGTATGATGCACATCTGTTTCCTTTTTTAGATGTGAAGAATGATAAGTTGTCGACTATTCCAACATTGATATTTTTATTTTTTTCCTTGAGTATCTGTAGGGTCTTCATTGCAGAACCATCAATTAATGATAATTCCCTTTGATAATCTTCAATGTTTTTAAGATCGATTAAATTTAATAAACGCACTTTTCCATTATATACACTGACCTTAATTAAAATCGGTGTTCCGGTCTTCCGAAGTATATCAATATACTTCTCAATATGATGTTTGGAACAATTAACACTAATTGAATCAAAATTATCAGTTACACTTAAGAAACCAAACTCATCACGATTTTTAAACTGAGAAACAATTACTTTCATATAGCATGTGCATTCGCCTTGTATCTCAGAAACTTCTTTAACACTTTTTAAATCAATATCATAATCTGATACATCATATAAGTTTAACAAGTTTCCGGATGGGTTTATTTTTAAACGACTGTATTCCTTAAATAAACGTTCTTCATCGGTCCATCTAACGTGAGTGTCTTCTTTGTTAAGTATTGCCATTAAATGTGCTCTGTCAGATGTGAAACAGTCAAAGGCTCCGGCTTCGATCAGTGCGGTAACAACTCGTTTATTGACTTTTCTGGAGTCTTTTCTTTCCATGAAATCAATAAATGAATTATATGGTTGTTTACTAACAATATCTTCAACTGCTTTATCCCCAACTCCTTTTATCAATGAGAATGATAAATAGACATTATCTCCTTGATTAATCATTGTTAATTTACTTATATTGATATCAGGATTTTTTATTGTCTTATTGATTGATTTCATTTCGTTATAGATTTTTGTACGTTTATCTTCGTCATCAATATTATTTAGCATAGCGAGATAAAATTCAATTGGGTAATAAGTTTTTAGATAAGCTGTTTTATATGTAATTAGAGCATATCCTACACTATGTGATTTGTTGAATGAATATGATGCACTTTTTTCAATCTTATCCCATATTGTATTTGCTATCTCTTCATCAATATTATTGTTTACACAACCTTCAATGAATTTTGGTTTATATTCTGTGAAGATATATTCTAATTTTTTTCCTATTCCTTTTCTAAGGATGTCAGCTTCGGAGTCTGTGAATCCTGCTAGTGTTTTGGCGATTTGCATTGCTTGTTCTTGATAGACGATTGCTCCCATTGTGTTTTTAAGAATAGGTTCTAGTAATGGGTGGTCGAATTGTAGTTCTTTTCTTCCTTCTTTTACGTCTAAATAGGTATCTGCGTCTCCACTATCTTGTGCTCCTGGTCTAACAAGTGCTAAGTCTGCTGCAACTTCGTCAAAGTTAGATGGTTTCATCTTGTAAGTGTACTCGCTTGCTCCGGCTCCTTCAAGTTGGAATATTCCTAATGTACTTTTGTTTATTGTTTCATATACAGCAGGGTCATCTAAATCATAGTCAAACTCTTCAAAATCATTAACTCCAATCAATGCTAATGTATCTTGTATGATTGATAATGTATTTAATCCTAAAAGGTCTTGTTTTAGGAATAAATTATCTTCAAGAATTCTTTTATCATATGAGATAACATCTAAACCATTAACTTTAGTTAAAGATGTATATTCTTCAACTAGACCAGGAGTTAAGATAACTCCTCCTGCATGAACTCCATAACTTCTTACTAAACCGATTAATTGCGGATATAATTCTTTAATAAGAGGATATTTATTAAGAAATTCTCTTACTTGGGGGTCATCATGTGATTCCATTTTTGCAGTAATACGGTTGACAACTTCAAATGGAATGTTAAATATTCTTGCCAAATCCTTTAAGGCTGTCTTGTCTGTAAACCTAATAATATTAATGAATTGATATGTTGATTCTTCTCCGAATTCTTCTTTCATTAATTGTATTACTTCTTGGCGTTGTTTACGTCCTACATCTATATCAATATCTGGTAATCCACTTATACGACCTTTATTAAGGAAACGGGCAAAGCTTAAATCATATTTAAGAGGATCTATATTAGTTATTCCCATTACATAAGCAACTAATGAGCCTCCGACGCTACCACGTCCATCGCCTAAAAGTATTCCTTTGGATTTACATAATAGTGAGAGGTAGGATACGTCAAGTATGAAGTCTTCAAAATCGAAATCGTTTATGACGGATAATTCTTCTTCTAATCTGTCAATGTATACTTGGTCTTGTTCTCTGAAGAATACATGGTTTCCGCCGTCTACTGGTTGAACGCACCCACGTTTTATTAATCCCTCAAAAGCTTTTGTTTTTAAGTATTCTTTGTTATCCACTTACATCACTTCCTCAAATAATGCATCTAATTTATCATGTTTGTTAAAAACAGGAACCTTTGGGTATGGGTCTTCTAATTTTGCGTTGCACATATTACTGATCTTTTCGGTTTGTTTTATAGCTTTATCTACAATATCATTATCAGTAAATCCAGATTCAACAGCAAATTGTTTTATTAATTCATCATTACCAACACAGTTACTTTTTAATGAATTATTAACTTCATCAAATTGTTTATGCCATGCAATAGCTTGTATTGCTTTTCTTAATTTTTTATTATCTTCATTAAGGAAATGGGCATCGGTTGATACAGTCATAGGAATTCCGAAGTTTTCGGATATAGTTGGTATATAATTATTAATTATTTTTTGGTCTTCATATGATGGGTGGAATTGTAGTTCTAGTGAAAAATTTCCATCAAAATATGTGTTTAATAATTCTGCATAGCATTCAGCATTTAAATAATCTTTTTCAAGTATGCTTTTTGCTATTATTCCAAGACTGCAGGCACTTGTGCAATACAAACCATCAGCATGTTCTTTGATGATATCGTATGATAATAATGGTTTGTAATAAAAGTTTTGTACTGCTATTTTCTGTAATAATCTAAGATTATATAATCCCTCTTTGTTCATAGCTAATAAGACTAAATGATCTCTATTTTTACTTTTTTCTTCATAACTTGTTGTACAATATACTTCATTGCCAAAAATTGGTTTAATGTTTTTATTAAGGCACGCTTTATTGAAATCGTACCAGCCAGCTATTGATCCGTGGTCTGTGATTGCACAGCTTTTCTGGTTGTATAAAAATAGTAATTCGGCTAATTGTTCTGGATCTATAACTGAATCCTGTAATGAATACATTGAATGAAGATGTAAATTAACAAAACTCATAAATACACACCTCTTTATTCTTCTTCATCTTCTACTATTGATACGTCAATGATGTTATTATCTTCTTCTTCCTCTTCTTCTAAATCCATACCGGATATCATTCCAGCAAGGTTATTACTAAATTCAATTTGGTATTTTTGTCCCTCTTCAATATTATTAATTATCTTTGTTATGTTTACTAATGAGTTCATTGATGCTTGTGTATCTTGATTTAATCCTAATCCTAATTCTTTTTCATATGCGATTCCATCTCTTAATCTTGTTGCTTCTATTGCTGCAAGATCTCTTAATACTTGCACTGGATCAAAGGTTACTTTTGCTAATTCAAGAGCGGCACGATAAGAGTCTTCAGATAATTCTCCGAGTGCAACATCAATTAGAGAAACCGGACCATCTTTTGTTACAAGAAAATCAGAATTTTGCATTAATGAAACTCCTTCTTTTTCAGCTTCCTCTTTAAAGTCTTCAATATCCTCTAATTCTCGAAATGAAGGAATTACATGTCTTTCTTTACGATCAAATAATTCTGATAGGCGTTTATATGGATATTGAGAACTTAACAATTGTTTTTCATGACGAGTTAAATCATCATATCTCATTTCATATCACCTTTTTATTGCGTAAATAATTTGTAGCAAAGTTCAGAGAAATCCTTTTCATCAATTTCTTTTAATAATTCTCTAGCAAATGCAACGAAAAAAACAGCAGCTGATTTAGCATCTATCTCTTCTTCTTCTAATGATTTTTGCAAAGCCGGAGCAATAATATTATTTATTTTTGCTATATCAGCACGAATATCTTCAACATCGATACCTTTTTCAGTATCATTAAATTTAAAATTAGTAGTCATTTTTTTACACCTTTTCTTATTTTTTTATTTATAAGTAAAATATTAATATTTTATTAATAAATCAATGATGATTTATAAGAGGTGTTTAAATATTTCACTTATGATTTAATTTTACACCTCATGATTATAAAAATTTTAATTAATTATACTGTATTATCATTATTAAAATTAAAACTTGACATCACAATTTGAGAGTATAATTGCTGCCCACTTAATGACATATTAACGTTAATTACTTTAAATTTAGTTGTTAAACAATATTTAATATATTTTTTTAAGAAAGGGGCTCCAATATTCACTACATTTTGAAAATCAACTATTACTAACCCATATTCTGTATCATCAGAATCGAGTAATTTATATATATTTTCAAATAAGTAATCTGCAACGTTTGCACAACTAATTCCATCAAGATTTCTTTTTTCAATTGTAATCATCAATGGTTCAAGATTCTCATCAGGGGAATCAAACCTTATTGCATCATGTAATAATACATTTCTCTTTGCTTTATATAATCCCATTTAATCATCCCCTACATCAATTCTTGTTTTTCTTCCTTTTGCAATATAAATTGGAAATTCTTTTGAAAAATTCTCATAAACTTCTGTTCCCGGATAATCGACTCGCATATAATATAAATAACGAGGTACACCATCATTATAGAAGAATGAATTTTCATAATAAAAGCTTTCTCCATCAATATCTCCAGATATATAATCATTTATATCATTTTGAGTAGGTAAAGCGGTTGGATAATATAATGCATGTCCATTTCTATCCGTTACAAGAGTTATTTTATGTTCGAAAATATTCTGTTTATCTTTATCCATTAATGTAATCATTAAGATTTGATTAGATAGAGGAACATTATATTCAGTTTTTAAGTACAAAGGAACACAAATATCTTCATTAACATTAAAAACAAAAACATCAGAATCATCAGATATAATAACACATTTTTCTCTTGATACTGAATTAGGTAAACTGTCAACCATCGTTGCATTTAAAACTGAACGATACATTCTTGTTTCATTATCATATTCAAGACCACTTCGTAGTAAAAGTTTACGATTATTATATACAACATTATCTCCTGAATTAAGAAATTCATCAACAACAAGAGCAGCTTCGTCATTAATCATTTTTAAATCTTGTTCTGTATTAGGTGTTAATTCCATGATGTCAATATAAAATTTTTTAAGTAAGTCATATATTGAGGGGTTATATTGTGTTAGTCCTACTGTTATACTTTCATGATCACATTCTTCATTTGTATCAAGTGATGATATGACAATAGTATATGTAGGGTCTTTATAATCGCTTACTAGTATTTGTTTTAAGTATTCATCTATCAAAATAATCTCTCCTTGATTTTTTGTAATAATAGTTTTACAAGGTCATAATTATTAATATCTTCTTCATCACTATTTATATTTTTCTCAAATGTTAATCCTTTATCAAAATTAAAAACGAAAGGATTTTTAATTGTATTGTTATGTATTAGGATGTAATATTGAAATTGTGTTGTATTTAGTCCGAATGCTTGAAGGCAAGTGCCCCGAATTTCAAACCAATAATCACTCTCGCCGAGAATCCCAAGTAGTTCCTTTCGAAATGTGTCGGATTCTTGATATAGTAGATCTTCATTGATTGTAAGAAGAGCAAATTTGATTCCTCCAGTTTCAAGAAGTCTCTTGATAATAGGAATTCTATCTCGTCTTCGACTGTTTGTATGTTCGCTTGGTTGTAATTCGCTAGTAATGTTTCCAAATATACAATCGATTCTTTGCTCGCCATCTAGTTGCACCTCTTTCATGAATTCGGGTGTGAATACTTCGTTTATTACTTGTTTCCATATATTATTTTTGTCGTCTAATATAATGTAGTTCATAAAAAACAATCCAAAAAAAAACCCAGCATTAAGTTTTGCTGGGTTTATTTTTTTTTATTTTATTTCTTTTTTTCTTATTCGATAAATTCTTGAATTACTTCTTTTGTAAAGGTTTGGTTTCCAAAAGAAGGATATTCTGTTTTAATTAAACATTTTGGGTTACTGTTCAAGAAGTTAAAGAATGCACGATAACTTACAATTGCTGGGAGTTTTTCGTCTGGGTTAACCTTTTGATTGTGTGCTTTGACGAATGTTTGTGCTTTGTCGAGGAGTAATGCAAATCCGGATGGGTTGTTGGAATGTGCATCTCCGGACCACCATCTGTCAAGTTCAGGTTGTCCATTTTTGTAGACAGGGTTTCCATATGCGTCCATTTTTGGATAGTACCTGAGTCCGCTATAGTTGTCTCTGCTTTCTACTACATCACCGGTTACTGGGTGATTGAATTGTGTTGTTACGCTTACTCTTACTTTGTAATACTTTTTGGATGGATTCCCTTGTACGGCCATGAGTTCATCAGTTAATTGTAAGTCACAGTTAGAGATTACAGCTTCGACTGGTTGTTCTAATATGACTTTTTCTTGTTTTTCTCCTCCGCCAATTGTTTGGTTTAATCCACCGTCATTATCGATTGCATCTAGGTCTAATGCAATTACATTATTTCTTCCGTTGTTGTTTTGTATTAATTGTTCTACCATGTTATCACTTTTCCTATATATTTTTTTATATTTTCTATATCTTCAGTCATGTTACGTTTTTTCCCAAAATGTTTTTTTTCTGGGGAAAATTGTTTTTTCTTTTGCACAAGTTTTACTTGTGTAATTATTAATATATCTTTTATAGTATTTAAAGGTTTGCATTTTTTTTACAAACCCATAATCATCTTATACTCATCCACACTAATAATGTTATACGGTTGGTCAAAACTGACCAACTCCGCATAACATCTATCAAATGGAGAATATGTTTGAATAAAACTATAAATAAACCTGCCAGTCTTTTCAAAAAATGGCTTATCCCATTTCGAATAATCAATCGCTAAGGAGATTTCAATGTCACGTTCATCAGATGTCAACTCCTCCCAAGACCGATTCTCCCTTTGTTTACGGATCTCCTCTTGGAAACCTTCAAAGAAAGTATCAAGAATGTCTTGGGCTAAAACCATATCATCCTTTGCACCATGACCTAAAACACCTAAAAGATCAATTGATAAGTCTGCTGTAGGCTTATCGTATTCCTTTTCAACATGGGTGCGTAACAAAGTACGAGCATCCATGATTTCATCAGCAGCCTCATACCCATCATCATCAGAATCTTTTGTATTAAAATTCACTTTAATATGAAGATAATCATCGGCAACCGATTCGATTTTATCATAAATCTTATTAACAATATTAATATCACCATTACCATTAATGAATAATAATGGCTTATTTTCAGAATCAATATGTTTAATTTTTTCAACATCTTGTTCTGTATTAATTGTTAACTCGATAAATTCCCTTGGCATTTGAATATTATGATGTGTTACATCAATAAGATTATCATCAATGTCAAGAATTATATATCCTTTACCATTTTTCTTCTCATCACGAGCTTCTGCTATAGAACATCTAGTTACAGAGCCAGGATAAAGAATAAGACAACCTTTTTGATAACGAGATATTCTATTATGAATATGTCCTACAATGATAATATCAAATAATTTATAATCGATTTCATCTTCTGCAAGTTCAAAAGCAAGAGGGAAATCGGTTTCTAATGCTTGATGCAAAACTAAGATTCTTGTATTATAATTTTGTATACTTTGTCCAAGATATTGAATTTGTTCTGCGAGTTGTTTATGCTCTATGCTTGATCTGTAATCACATCCTACGATTGCAATGCTATTTTCTTCATCAAGATAAAGATTATCTTGTAAAAAGATTAGGTTATCAAAAAGGAAGTCAGGTGCCAAGAAGTTTTTTCTCTTGGTTATTGTATGATTTCCGATTACTGATAATACTGGTTTGTTTAATTTGTTCATACAGTTTTTGAATACATAAATTGCTTTTGCTGATGGGGTTGGTTTGTCGAAAATGTCTCCGCCATTTATTACAATATCAACATCTTGTTCAATTATATCATCAATCATCATTTTAAAAACATTATAAAAATCCTGTTCTCTATTGAAATCCCCATATTGACGAAGGCCAAGATGGGGATCTGTAAATACAGCTATTTTCATAATGGGATCCTCCTAAGAGTACAGTAGAGTTGTAAGGTATGTTCTGTACAATTAAGTGCTTTTGCTGTTTCTTTAATTCCTTTTAATTCAATTGCTTTTTTGAATTGGTCAATTGTGTAATCGTTATCCCAGTCATCATATAGTTTCCAGTCTGCTACTCCATCGGGTACGTTCATTTCTTTTGTTTGTCGAATTGTTTTCATGTTGTACCCTTTTTTGTAAAGGTAGGAGTATACGGTTTTCTTTCTGATACCAAGATCTTTTGCTATATCAAGGACTGATTTGTTTTGTAGTTCTGATTTGAGGAAGATTAATCCTCCTGCTTTATCAATTACTTCTAGTTCTTTGTTATGATTTGGCACTTTTGTTCTGTAGCCTCTGTATCTCATATAGTTTGAGATCCAGCAATCATCTTTTGATTGCCCGAGTTCTACTGATATATCCGCATATGTTTTTCCTAATTCTCTTTGTTGGAGGATGTAGTCGTATCCGCCTAATTCTTCGAGAACTTGTATTCTGTTTTTCTTTGTTGTTTCGATTGGTTTTATTTCTTGTTTTTTTGGTGCAACATTGATTTTTCTCCAGCCGCATCCTTTTTTGGTGCAGTATGCTGAGATGTCGTGTTGCTTTATGTTTAGTTTTTGTGCGACTTCTTTTTGTGTTAAGCCTTTTTGTTTTTGGGCTTTGCAGTAGTCTAGTCCGCCAAGGTTGTCGAGGATTTTTGCTGCCTCTTCGTAACTTATTTGCGGTTGTTTGTAATTTGAATTTTCTTCTATATTATTTCTTTTAAAAAAATTTTTCATTTTATCTAATAAACTCATGGTCTTTACCTCATTTTTTTTATTTGTATTTTATAGTATATACTTTATAGTATATAAAGTTTTCTGTATTTTTACCCAAATCAAGAAAAAATTTTCGGAAACCTCTCATACGAAAGCTTAAAACGCCCAGTACGACCAAACCTTTTTTTCTCCAAACCAACATCTCGACCAAGATAAAGATACTCATCACCAGACTCTAACCCATTAAACTTTAACTGACAAATCATATCATCATCTTTAAGAGTTTTAAAGATTGATAAAAAGACAGCAAAGTCATCTGAATTAAAGCTAATATAATCATCACCAAATGTTATTTCAGAAAAATAAACAGTATCATATACAATATCATTCATCTTATCAGAAATAACAACAGTTTTCTCATCTAGATCAATTGTAAACAAGAAGAAACGTGATTGTAAAACTGAATTAAAAATTAATTCCATAGCTTCACCAATACACTCATAAAACATATCTAAATTAGATAATTCATTAATAATCTCATAAGGAATGTTTGATGCAATAACAAATATGAAATCTTCACATTCCTGAAGGTTTGCCTCTTCATGAGTACAATCATCTTGTAAATTATGTAAACAAAGATTACATGCTTTACTCTTCATCATTTCCCTTTCCCTTTATCATTATAATATAATCATCTTCATATTTAGTAAGATCATCCCATGTAAAGAAATTATAGCGACGTATATCAGGCGGAATATCTAATAAACCTTCTAAATATTGTATATATATTATATGAAACACTTTTTCTCTAAGATACATTCTCTTACGTAAATAATATCCTAAGATAACACCAAATACAATACCTAACAGTAAAAATAAAGTATTGTTTATAAATAAGTCCATCTAATCTTCTCCTATATCTTCAATGAAAATGTTATCCTCTATTATATCTCTGTTAAAAACTATATATGGTCTATGAGCAAATATAATTAGTCCAACATCTTCAAAAAGATCATTAATTCTGTTAAATTGATCAGCGTCCATCTCTTGAACGTCAAGATAACACTTGATCTGATTTTTATCAATATAAATTTCATTTCCAGTACATGCACAGATAATATCAGCCATATCAATAACTACCTGTCCTAAGAATAAAACATTTTCATTGATTTGTTCATCATTGTATGTTTCTTCATATAATGATAATACAAAATGATCATCGTAAAAGTTGAAATAATCTGCATTGATCAGCTCTCCAGCTCTTACGATTATATCGTATGGAATTGATTTATTAGGGGCTTTTAATATTAATGAGAATTGACCGGCCGTTAATCTGATTGCATCTAACGGAATGTCGTTATTGATTTGATCAAAGACGTCAAATATTTTTTGACTTTTTTTCTGCATCTTTTATCTCCTTTTCATATTTATTATTTGTTTTTGTTAGACAGCTTTTGCTATTACGGCATTCGAATATTTCACAATCCTTTAAATTTATTATTTCTTTTCTTTTGTAACAATAACATTTATCTTGTTTCAATAATTCGTTTATACTGTACATATGTTTCACCTATTAAATTAGGTCAGTTGTGTGCAAATGTTCGTTAGCGTTTTCTTTGAGCACTCTGTTTACCATAGCGGTGATTACAATATCCCGGAATGTTGCTCCGGTTTCAAGTTTATATGTTGCCATTGCTTTTTTTATTTCTGAATCTATTGCAATTGTTAGTGTAGCGGAACAATCTGGGGTGCCCATTGCTTTGTAACATTCTTCTTTATTTTCTAATAATTTTTTTATATCTGACTCTAATAACTCTCTCATTGTTACACGTTTTTGATAAGAAATAATTTTATACCTGTCACGAAGTTCAGGTTTTATAGAAAAATTATTTATTGTATTCATTCTTTCTCACCATTTTCTTTGCCTGCTTAATATCTGATTTGTAAATGTGACTTGAGCTTGAATGGTAGTAGATACCATCGAATCCGAGTTGTGTGTTGATTATTTCCTTGTTTAAATCGTCACGTAGTTTTAGTGCTAAGTATGTTAATAGGAACATGTTTGAATAGAATGCTCCGAACATATCATTTGATCTGAAGTAACAATGTAATGATAAGTTGTTGTCTCTTACTATTGCTTGCACTAATTGTAGGCATGGAATGTCTTTTATTTCACAATCGGATAATGGGTCGTAGATAATTGCCATTGCTCTATTGGACCCTATGCTGTTTAGAAGTCTTTGTTTCATAGTATTATATTGGTTGACTTGGAAATGCTTAAAGATTCTATTTGGATATGTGTATATAAAACCATTTAGGTCATGATTGTTTAATCCATTCACATATTGGAATAGTGCATCTGATTTCACTGGGTTTCCAATTATGTCGAACTTAGCATCATTTATATCAGATAATAAGTTTTCGGCATAATAATTCATATACTTAACTTTATATTTTAAATTTAATGGATCATTGATGACGGCAAAATTACCTAATGTTTCAAGTATATAATCGCCGTCATCTTTATATACATATTGCCCTTCATTTATGATTTTTTCACAAAAATATAAATATGCATCGGCAATTGTAATCCTATTCTTCTTCATCTTTCTCCTCTTCTTGTTCCTGGTTCATCATTAAAAGATCATCATAATAATCTGTTAAAAGAGAAGCTTTTTGGTATACAAATAATCCTTTTAATCCTTTAAGGTCATTAAGTATTCCGTCTCTGCGAGCTATAACAGCTTCTTTAACTTTCTCATCTGGGATTTGATAGAAAACTGAGTCAGCTGTCTCTTCCAATTCATCTATTGCTTGATCTATACGACCTATTTCTATATCATAAGCCTCTACGTTGTTAAAAATTGATGCCATATTCATTCACCTCTGTTTATGATCCGAACCAACCGTATGTTGGTCCTTTAATTGTAAAACAAATTGCAAAAAATAGAACCATAAGGAATATCATGGCTATTATATGCAATTTGGAATTTAGAAACACTATAAACTTTTTTATTCTTGATTCTTTCTCTTCCACTTTGTGTAACCTAGGCGGTGTCATAAATACACTCTCCTAATTTTATTGCTCCATTTCGAATTAATCTTGTCCAAGTTGGCTCTACTTCAAGATATGATGCTCCAGGAATTGCCTTGTAAGCGTCACGCAATTTTGTTAATGTATTAAGATTTTCATTTTGAATTGCAGATAATATGGCTCTTTCATGTTGTCTTTCAATTTCATATGAACGTCTCTTGTCTTGTGTCAAGAGTGTTTCATCTTCAATGATAATCTCTTTGTTTGCGTCATGCTCAACGAGTCCTTCCCAGAAATATGTTGTTAGAAGACTTGATGGTCCGAGTAATGATTTTATGTTTGTGTCCAATAAGTATAAGTGACACCAGTCGTCAGCTGCTCTTACTCCTCTTCCGTAGATTTGTGAGAGTGTTGAGCATCTTTTTTGGAATGTGTATTTGTAACCGTGGTACTTATCATTGCTTATTGAGTCACGTGCTTGGATTTGAGCATCTCCTAAGTATGGGAATGGGTCTTTTACGACTAATCCGAAGCGACATTCATCATATGGGAAGTTTACACCTGTATACGCATAAGGTGAGACTAATATGCCTCCTTCCGCTTTGAAGTTGTAGATTTTTTCTTCACGGTCTTTGCCGTTGTGGAAGATGAATCTGTCGTCGTCTTCAAATTCGTATTTAAGGAGATTTGCTACCTTATACGTATATGTGTGTATGATTCCATTCAAATCCTCGTATTGTGGAGAATACACTATGTTTGTTATTGCTTTTACCATGTCTGGTAGGGTTTGGTTTATGTTTTTACTACCCATTTTCCCTATGTACCTTTCAAAGATTGGTCTTTGTTTTGCTGGTATGATTGTTGGGAAGTGGATTGGATAGTAGTTGTCTTGTTTAAAACCGAGATCTTCGACAAAGATATCTTCTTTGAGAATTGACCCGCTCATGAAAACCTTTTGATTTCCTAGGTCCAAGAGTTGGTCTTGGGCGTAGTTGTTTATCATTATTGGTTTAAATGTGATTTTGTCCGGAGACATTGGGTCATTTGCTTTTACAAAGTTGGTTGAGTCTTGTTCAAGGAATTTAACCATTCTGGATAATGATTGTGTTTTATCCAGAAGGTAGTCCACCTCTTGTTTGTCTGATGATGTTTTTTTCACATCATGGTATTTATCACGGTACAAGTCTCGTATTGTAGTTAGTTCTTCTGTAAAGTAGGTCATTGATGTTGAGTTTGGTTTTTCAATGACGTATCCCACATCCCTTTGTATTCGTGATAGGCTTAATGTGAGCTCCATGAAGCTCATTATGGACTCTTCTATTGCATGGGCTTCATCTATAATAAGTATGTCTCTTTGTTCGAAATCTCTTATGTAGTTGAAGTCGGTTAGAGCATATGCGTTATTAAGGATGGATATCGGGTTTGACATTGCGATGAGTTTTTGTTCCCAGTATGGGCAATGTTGGCCTTCTTGGGTTCTGAATACTCTGTTTATGTCTACTCCGTATGGACATCTGAATCCCATCATTGTTTTGCATGAGCCTCTTGAGCAGTCTTGTTCATCATCTGATAAACAGGTAAAGGTGTTACGTCCTTTGCAGGTACGTAAATCCTTGAAATCATTTATGTATTGATCCTGTAAGTATTTTGATTCTGTCAAAATGTATGATTCCATTCCAAACTCTTCGTAACAATATTTTGCTGCTATGTAGGCCATTAATGATTTTCCACTTCCAACGTCTGCATTAAGTATTATGTTTTCTTGGTTTTCTTTTGTTAATGCGTTGATCATGTCTTCGATTGTTTCTTGTTGGTGTGGTCTGAATTCTTGGAATCCTTTTGGTAAGTAATTTTTTAGGTTCATTGCTCTGGTTCCTCATAGAAGTTTTCTACTAGGTATTCTATGTATTTTTCTAGTTCTTTTCTTTCTTCTTCGTATGCTAATATTTTTTCTATCATTTTTATCGTCTCCATTTTTTTTGTGTATATTATAGTATATACTTTATAGTATATAAAGTTTTTGCATTTTTCATAAAAAAATAGGGGCTCAACCACGAAACCCCTATTCATCGAATTTTTTATAAAAAAGGTGTGAATTACCATCGAATATCCTCAATCTCATCAACAACACTATACACATCATCATTAAAAATAGTTAGTGAGATATGAGGACAATTATCTGGTAAGAATGATGAAAATCTCGTTTGTCTCTTCTTGTCGACATTCACATCATCTTTAAGTATACGAACGACTTTGATTTCACTGGAATGATTCATTGAATTTAAAAGGTCAACAACACCCCAATCATCAACAATGTAAATGTTGATTTTTGAAGTTGAGAATTGATTTTTAAATGCACAATATATATTATTATCAATTTCTGTACGAGCTACATATTGATGATTCAACATTTTAATGATCAGAGCGGATCTTTTCATGAAAATATGGTCATCATCATGTAGGTTTCTTCGCTGTCTTGTCGTATAGGATTTTATTAAATTATATTTTGATGGATATTTTTTTATTAGTTCTTTTGCGATAGTTGTTTTTCCAACTCCAGATGTTCCGTTTATGAGAAGGATTTTCATTCTTCCTCCTCCATTTTGAGGAACAGTCCGTTTGTGTCTTGTTGTACTCTGTATAATGCTATCGCTTCCACCATATAATTTATTTTTTTTTCTATGTAGATTCTTTGTTGTCCGATTTCAGAGAGTTTTTGCCTGTAGAATTTTAATTGTTTTTCATCAGGTTCTTCTTCTGATGATACTTGTCTGTATAATTGTTGGACAAGTAGGTCGGATTGTATTGTCATGATATAGTTGTCGATCTCTTCTCTTATTCTTTTTCTCAAGCTTTTTTCTGGAGTTCTTGAGGTTCTGAATAGGGTTTCAAGATCTTTGTATATATCATTGTCTTTTTGGTTTTGATAATATTTTATTATTAAGTCGTTCATAATAAATGTAGAGGGGAATCGAACCCCAGAACAAAACGGGTTTTGTTATCACCAGATTACAAGTTTGGTTTTGTTTACACTCACGTAGTCCGATGAAGGTACCAAATGAAACCGTGAGCAGGAAACCTTGCGGTTTCGAATTTTTTCAAATATTTAAAAGAGTTTTTATGAATTAAGGATCAAAAAAATCATTTATGTATTCTAGAGCGAATTTTCTTTGCTCTAGTGCTTCTATTTGATTGAGGAGTTCGAGGCAATGGAGTAGAGCGAGATTTAATGTACGATAATCGTAGGTTGTTTCTGAAGAAATTAGGTCAAAAATATCTTCTATTTTGAGGACAAGTTGGCCTTTTAGTGTGGTAGTTTTAGTTTCGATTGTGTCTTGATCCATTGCCTTTGTCTCCTTTATTTAATTATTAGTTTTTATAGTATTTAAACTTTTCTGCTATATTCTTGTTTTTCTTTGTCACTTCCAAATCTCGTTATTCTGATTATGTCTTGCATGTCTGTGAATACGTTATGCATTTCTTCGTTTAGTTTGTGTAGTTTTTGTCTTTCTTCTTTTGGAAGGTCGTAGTAGTATTGGTGCCAGTTCGTTATTGCACCAAGATAATTTGCTTCTAGTTCGTCTAATTCTTTTGTCATTTTTGTTTCACCTTTTTTATACTTCTATTAAATAATAATTACTCCAGCTATATTTTTCTTTGCCTGTTACGGCACAATAGTCCGCTCCGCATTTTGAGCAGGTCCATTCTTGTTCGTATCTTGCTGCGTATTTGTGTGCGTTGTATAGGACGTTGTATCTGTTGCAGTGTGGGCAGTAGTCTATGAATGTTTTTTTGTACCATTTGTATGCGTAGTTGCTTCGTACTGATGGTTTGGCCCACATTGTTACTGTTGGTTTGTCGTTGTATAGTTTTCCGTCTGTTATTGCTTTTCCGCTGTGTTCTGGTCCTATGTATGTTTCGTTAGTTTTTATTGTTTCGTTGTGTATGTTTGATATGTTTTGTGCTATTTCTATACTTTCTGTTTGTTCTGCGCTATCTAATCCTATGCAGATTTCTAGTATTATTATTGCTATCAGTATTCCTATTATTAGTTTTTTTGTTTTGTTGAAGTCGGGAATCACCTCGGTTTTTTTTTATTATTAATATATTGAATTTTATAGTATTTAAAGGTTTTTATTTTTTTCTCTCATAAAACTCACAACTCCCAAAATAATCCAAAATATAATCATAATCAAAATTGAGACTACAGAAACCAACATACTCATTACAATCACCATACTTACAAGTTAAACATTGACACTCCATAATTACTCCATCTCCTGAATAGTTGACTCCTCCAGCTCAATCCAATAATCACAAGGAGACCCATAATAAAAAGCCTCAGTAAAATCATCCACACTAACAGTATAATACTCAAACATCAGATCACACCAAACCACCCGTTCATCTTCCTTTACAAAAAATCTAAAATTATCACAATTAAAGCAATGCTCTTCCATAAAAAAATCACCTCTTCAATGCATACATCACTAAAAAAATCATCACCATACAAATAATGTATGTCTGATACCAAACCATAATCTATCACCATTTAAATTATTGATATACCATTTTCTTTGGAAACTTTAATAATATTATCGGCAGCACTCTCCAATTCAACATCATGAGTAACAATTATCATTTGGGGGATAGTGGATAATTCACGTAACAAGGCAGCTAATTCGTCAATGCGTTGCACATCAAGATGGATAGTTGGTTCGTCCAATAAGATAGTTTCAACATTGGATTTAGCAACCGCTTCAGCTATGCCAAGACGCAATGCTAATGCTACAGCTATTTTCTCTCCACCACTAATCATATCCAATCGAGCCTCACCTTCCGGTCCATATAAGGAGATGTTGTATTCATCATCAAGCACTAGGTTGGAATAGTTAAAATCAAATTTTTCAAAAAACCTTTTAGTATACTCTTGAATCATAGGTCTTGAAAGAGACCGTAATGTTTTTTGAATACCATCTTTACTGTAAAAATAACGAAGGTTATCTAATAATATAATATAATCATCAAGGGATAAGTATTCGTTTTTATATTTTTTTTGGTTTCGAATAAGCAGAATGGAATTATCAATTTTTTCATGAAGATCTGTTATTTTAATATCATATTCTTTTAATGAAATGCTAACAGATGTTATGTTATTGTTTAGTTGTTCTGCTTGTTCCTTGATTTTTAAGTATTTTTGATCATCATATGTTGATGATTCTATTTGTTTTTTTAAGTTTTTGATTTTATCATTTTTAGTATTGATTTCCATTAGTGTTGTGTTATTTTTCTCAATTGTTGCGTTTTTGTTTTGTATTGAGCCTAATAGTTGGTTGTATTCTTGTTCTTTTTGTTGTAAGTTTTGTATTTTTAGGTTTATGTTGTCTTGTTCTATGTTTAGTTTGTTGATTTTGTTTTGGATTTCTTGTTGTGTTGGGAGTGTTTCTATTATTGATTTGATTTTTATGTATTCATGGTAGTCTTTCTGTAATGAGTCGATTTTACTATTGTTTAAATTAATTTGACGATTAATATTTTCATACTTTTCTTTTTTAGTATCAAAATCTGATAAGCTATCTTCAAGATTTTGAATACTATATTCATTTTTCAAGATATTGTCCAACAAGTATCTATATTGTGGAATATCTTTTCGAACATTTTTCAAATTTTCCACCTGAACAGACAACTTATCATTTATTTCTGAAACATCATCAATTTTATACTTTAATTCATCAAGACTATCATAATTTTTCTGAATCTTCTCATTATAATATTCAATTAACTCATTCTTCTTTTCCTTAGAAATGTCAGACATACAAACAGGACATTTCTGATCAACTTGTTCAGTCTGAATAAGAAGATCCATCATAGAATCATTCTGAGCTTTTAATTGATCTCTCTCCTGTTTTAGTTCTTTTAATTCAGTAGAGGATTCTATAAGTTGCTCCAACAATGAATTTAGCCTTACAGCAGCATCCTTTTCAAAATCATTTAACTCATCCATAGATTGAATACTAGAATTAACCAAAGTATTACTCAACATCTTCTTATTATTAACATTCTGCTCCTGCTTCCACCTCTTCTCCTGAGCGATTTTCTCTAGAGATTGAATATCCTCATTTAAAAGAGTTTTTTCGGACTCAAGGGTTTCAGTTTCTTCTTGAAGGGTTTGGAGTTCCTCATATTTCTCTTGAAGATGATTTTTTTGATCAGTATATATATCCAGGTTTTCTTTCTGATCAATCAAATCTTTCATTTCAAGATATTCTGGAAGCTGCTTGATGAATGGTTTGAGTTCCTTGATTTTTTCTTCGATTATGTTAAACTTATTTATTTCATTTTGTAATTCTTCTTGTTCTTTTTTTAATCTATTTAATATGATTTCTTCTTTTTCAATGTCAATCATATATTTTTCATATTCTTTTTTCAATTGTTCCATTTCATTTTTTTGTTTGTCATTTTCATTTTGTTGTTTTAATAATTCTTTTTTTTGTTCTTCTGTTTTTTTGTATTGTTTTTTTAGTTTGTTGTATTCTATGATATTGTTTTTTAATTGTTCGTTTAGTGGTTCTTGTGTTATTTTTCCTTTTATTTCTGCTTGGTTGTATTTGTATTCGTTTATAAGTGATAAGCTGTTTTTGAACGCTTTTTCTAGTTCTTCTAGTTTCAACAGTTTTCCTATGAGGGCTTTTCTTTCCCCTGGTGTTTTGCTGATAAGGTCTGTTATTTCACCTTGTCTTACATATGTTGAGTTGAGGAATAGGTCTGCGTCCATGTTTAGTATTTCCTGGATTTGCTGATTGACTGTTTTGTCGTTTTCTGCGATTGTTATGAATTTTGTGTTTTCTTGTTTTTCCAGTTTTGCTTTGGATTGTTTTTGTGTTCTTTTTCTTGTTATTCTGTAGGTTGTTCCGTTTGCTGTGAATGTTAACTTTACTAGCATTGGTTTTGTTGAGTTTTTTCTTATTAGGTTGTTTATTTTGTCGCCAGTGTATTTTTTGTATAGGGCGAAGCTTATTGCTTCGAATATTGTTGATTTTCCAGCTCCGTTTTCTCCTATTATTATTGTTATCCCTGGTTTGAAATCTACTGTGTTATGTTGATGTGACTTAAAATTTTCCAGTTCTAATTTTTTGAATATCATTTTATCACTTTATAAAGGAAAATGTGAAGAAGTTATTCGTCTTCTTCTGTTATGTTTAGTTTTTCTCTTAGTTCTGGGGAGTAGTACATTGCTCCGAGTAGGAATGCTGAGATTATATCTTCTCCGGATCCGCCGTCGTCGAGGTGTTGTACCATTGTGTTGACGAATGTGGAGTCTGGGTACATTTGTTCTTCGAGTTCGTCAAAGCTGATTCCTTCTCCTTCTAGGTTATCTACGAGTGCTACTTTTGCTGTGCATGCTTCTAGGATGTGTTCGTTTTCGACTTCGTCGATTGTTAATCCCATTTTGTTTAGTTCTTGTTCTACTTTTTCAATTATCTTAATCATTTTATCACCTGTTTTTTGTATTATTTTTTTTTAATTTTTTGTTTACGAATTTCTTTCTACTGTTTTATAGTAGATACTATATTGTATGTTTTTTATAGTATATAAAGTTTTTGTTTTTTCTACTCCAACATCAAAAAATCACCCCTAACAACATCATCCTCACAAAACACCACAAAAGGCCGATCCTCATAAAACACAGGAACAACAGCCTCACACGGCAACATATGACAATCATTAAACACACAAACATTCACATTACCATACTTATCACGACACTTTTCCAAACAACTAATCAATTCTCCTAATAACATATAAACACCATATAAAAAATATTAAAACCGCAAAATAAAATAACATAGTAACAACTAACAAAATCAAAAACATCATATTAGACATCATCATATTTTACCTCCAGTTAAAAACATATAACGCCAAGAATAATGATATAAAACTAATTACTAATAATAAAGCGGCAATTATTCTCAAAAACATATCAATTCTCTTTTATGAAAATACATTTTTCCCAACCGACAGTCTCGTCCAATAAAAGACAGTATTGTTTTTTATTATATTTACACTTCTCGCATACAGACATGTAATAACACCTCGATTATATTACTTTGTTTTTTAATTACGTCAACCTGATCGGCCATTATCTTCTTTAGTTCTTTTATTTCTTCTTCCAATTCAGCCATTTGGCCTTTATCTTCTGATATTATTCTACATAATCTTACTATTTCTTCTTCATCGCTTCTTTTTTCTTCAAATTCAATCATTTAACCATATCTCCTTGATTTTAGGTGGGATTTTATCTAATTCGTTTCGTAACTGTTCATTCTCTGCATGGAGTGAATTAAGTAAATCAGCAACCTTTTGTTTTTCGATAATCTGTTCTTCAAGCGTATCTATTATTTCGATTTGTTGTTTGCCGATTTCATTATATATTGCTTCGACAAGTTTAAATCGTTTTTCACTCATACACTATCACCTGAATTTTATGTTAACAAATAACATATTTAATATTAAGAATATAACGATAGCTGTCAAACACAATATTATTCCATTTAAATTAAAATAATTAGCTATTAGATAACCTATCATTATAAAAAACATTTCAAAAATAACCAATATCAATAAGAAAATCGTTAACCCTATTTTATTTGGTGGTAATTCTATACTCATATTTTTTCTCCTTTTTATTTATCTTAAATAATCCTTAAAATTTTTAAATTTATATCTATTACTAACTCTATGTTTTACCTCAATAGTTTCAAGAGGTTCAAAATTGATTACTTGATACCATGTACGATACATCCGTACATACCATTTCATTCGAAGCCAAAACAAATGTTGACTATAACAACCATAATAAGCCCTACCGAAACTGTAAACGTTCCTTTCCTGCCAGTTCTCTTTAATTAAATATTTATGACAAAAACTTTCCCAGGCACTCATTTTTCACACCATTCTTGAAATTCTAATAGTTTTTTGCATTGATGCTTGTAATGATCTACTTCAAATCGCAAAAACACATTTTCCTCTGATAAAGAATTAAGCAATTCTACAACCTCATCTATTTTATATAATCTTTGATTATGTTCAACAATAACATAAGGCATATGTCGTATAGTGTCTTCGCTTACAGCGCATCGGAATCGTTTTTTACTCATTCTTCTCACTCTCCAATGTATTATTCAGAAGACAACAGCCACGCATAAATCAAAATATCTAATGCTTCATCTCGACTTACCCCATCTGCCATCAATTTTTTTATTTCCCTCATAATAGCTGAGCTATTAAGCATCCTCTCTTTCATTTTTATAATTATATAATCAGAAAAAACATTTCCAATTATTTCACCAATCTCTTCAGCTGATAAACACTTCTCACTCATCTTTATCACTCTTCACATTAACTTTGCCTATTCTTTCTACATCTTGATTTCTCCTTTTTTCCTCTTTTTTGAATTCTTTGAATATTCTTTTTATCTCTTCTTTTGTTGTTCCATCATAATATACAATTAAAACCATCAGTCATCACCATTTCAATCTTC
>AUXO013044475.1_pt1 | contig 25586 bp, 24 predicted proteins | sample 768731 | NCBI WGS metagenome assembly AUXO01 (sample SAMN02715735, study PRJNA202380) | gut metagenome | biome: sheep rumen | host: Ovis aries | place: New Zealand: Palmerston North | reverse complement strand
CCCCCCCCCTCGCAGGAAGTTGGCAAGACTGTTCTTGCAATATTGAGCCTTGATTGTTCTACATGTCCCATTTGGCTCCGCATTAAATGGTATCAATTTCTTCATACAAAAAGTTATCAGTTTTTCTGTTTCCCGGTCGTGATTGAATCGTCACCGCTATATCCCCCCCCCTCGTGGCTTAAAGTCAAAACCATTGCCTTTTTCTTTCTCTTTCTTGCAACTCTTGAATAGTCCTTGCAACCGTTCCGCTGTGAGATAATACTTCTCGTCAACATTCTCTTCCACCATATCTATCAATCGCTTCTCTAACTTGAACGGTTTTGGGAAGTGATAACGCACATTCCCCGCCAAACCCTCCAGTCCGTCCATACGGATGCTTACCAAAAAGATGCGAGGTCGGTGTTGTGGCACACCGTAATCCATGCTGTTCAGAATCCTGGCAAAGTTCACATAGCCCAACCGCTCCAATTCCCTCTGCCACAAATTGAACATCCCGACAAACTTCTTCTGCACCATTGCAGCCACATTCTCCAAACACAAATATTTCGGCCGCTTCGCCATCACCGCATCTCTCACATTCCAAATGATGGAACTTCTAGTTCCGCTTCCTTCGGCAAAGCCGTGCTGCAAGCCAGCGGCTGAAATTGACTGACACGGTGTTGAGTAAAACAGAAGGTCACAGTCGGGAAATTTCTCCCAATCTATCTTGGTCATGTCACCCCAATTCCTGTCTGCCCACTGGGGAAACAAGGCATTGTGCGCCCGTACTGCCGGCTGTCGTTCCAACGGCGACTTGCTCTCAGGGTCAAACTCACTCCAGGCCACTAACTCGTAGTCAAAGTCAGGATAGAATTTCTTCAATCGCTCTAATGCAAGGCATTGGCTATCATAGCCACTGCAAAGCGTTGCTACCCGTAAAGGGTTTGCTTTGGTGTATAAAATCTTTCCCATGTTGTAGTATTGTTGCAACCAGCGGTTTGTGTTTACGCTGGCTTGATTGTTGTCTTGTATAAAAGCGGGTACGCTCGGCAAGAAGGGAACAACTCTTTGCCGCATGGCGCGGCTTGCCTCACGCACCCGCTTCTTTTACTGGTCTGTCTCTCCGCAGCTCCACACTTCTTCTTTGCTTTGAGGTACGTCTTCTATCTTGTAAAAGTAATAACAACGCTCATCGGCTTTCTTCTCTCTCGGTCTGCCGGGGTCGTAGCCTATCAAATTCTCACTATATCTGTCATCGAGAGGACTTACCCAAGCCTTGCGGCTTACAACTTTCTCTACTCTCCAACGCTGCTCGTCTTTGAACAGGCTTTCTGGATTGACAACAACTCGCTTTTCGTATGGAAGGTTCTCGCAATAACTGTTCAAACTCTTGCCAAATTTGGTTACATTCTGGGCGGTCAGTGCTTCTCGACGGATGCCGACTACATGGTCAAGCTCTATTCCTTCGTTTTTCTGCAATTTGTATAGCTCGAACTGCAAAACCATTTCTTTCCTGGAGATAGGACGCTTGAAATGACGCTCGTCTCTGAAGAACTCTTGCAGGAAAAGAATCATGTCTGTGTCGTGAATCAGGTCGGCAAGACGCTCCTGCTGTTTCTTTGAGTCCGGATCTACACGCACAATCACATGCTCGAAGTGGTCACGGTTCTCACGAATGTAGAGCTGGCAGCATTTCATGAGCCACCACATCGTTTCCTGACGTTCTTCGTCGGTCATTTCTTCTATGATGTTCCGACCGAACTTTATCATGGGGTTATAGGCTCCATACTGACCACGCTCGTCTTCTGCATGGTAATAGTCGGAGTGAGGCTGCAACCAAATTCGCTCATACTGGGAAGCACTGCTCAGGTCAAATACTTTGGGGTTGTTGGTGCTCATCATGATTTTGGGCACCCACTGACCTTGTATCTGAATGGCATCGTGGTAAAGCCTACGCTTGCTAATCATGTTGCCGGAGTTGAACAGCACTTCAACGTCTAACTGGGTCTTTAAGTCGTCAAGGTATAGATAGGAGTGTTCTGTCAACTCGTAGTTCGAGAAGTTCTCGGCAAACTTGTCTGGCTTGGTGTTGATGTTCTTTCCTCCTATCATCAATCCTTTTCGTACTAATGGCAGCAACTGAGCGCCTACAAAGGATTTCATGTTTCGGCCTTGGGCTTTCCCGGATTGGTCGTTGTAGTCGGTGCTGACAACGGCATAGATACGGGTGGGGTCTCTGAAGGGATGAAGCATATAACCAATGCTAAGACACTTGCTGATAAAGTACATGTCTTGACGCTGCTTTTCTTCATCTGTCAACTCAAGACCTGCTTTTTCTTTTTTCCAATAGATGCGCCCTGCATCATAGACTACCTGAAAGGCTGGCGGCATGTCGTTCATCTTCTTGCCTTCTTTGAATACTAACTTGTAGCGCCACAGCCTTTCTAACTTTGACACGCGCTCGTTTTCTATGTGCATGGCTTGCTCGCTCATCATGCCCTTCTCTTTAAGGGATTTGAGGCGCTGCTCTTTGGTCTTGGAGAGTTTTTTGAGAACTTCTGTATTGTACTCTATATCAAAAAACTCAATGCCTTGATAGTCGAAGTCGCTGTTGATGATGGCTTTCTTGTTGACAAAGAACGGCAACTTTTCATAACTTTCCTTGGTCATGCCGTCGGCAGTCACTTTTACTGCGCAGTTCCTGAAAAAGAAGTAGCAGTATTCTTTCCCCCACGCAATGAATGAGGTGTCGCGGGTGGACAACGCAAACATGGTGTCGGGGATTAAACGACGGGATGTGATGATGGCGTTCTTTAGGCTCTGATTGTTGTAGTACCAGTTCTGGGACAGGAATAGGAGCATGTCTTGTTTTAGGCTGCTCACAATTTCCTTGTCTTCTATCATGGAAGAAATGTTGTCTTGCACATGGAAATAGAAGTGACCTAACTGACCGTCTTCTCCGTAGAGTTTGGGCTGATAGAAGAAGAAGCCTCGGGCTTGAGCGTATTGGGCTACTCCATCTACTAACATTTCATACTTTGGCTCATATTCACGAGCACCGCCTACGTTGCGACGACCACCAATGACTTTCCAAAACTGCATGGGGATGGCATTGCTTAACAGACCTTCAAAAGCATAACGACGACTCGTGCCGTCGGGCAACGGATAGTAACACAAATACTCGCTTAAATCTTTGCACGGCTTTCTTGTTCTCTGATTCCGTATGCCGGATAGGTCACTCGGCAAATAGACAACTTTGACGTCGAGATACTGCAGGGCTATCCTGTTCATGCCAGCTATACCCGTGCGGTCTATGTCATAACAAATGTATATCTCTTTGGCAATATGACGCAGCCTTGACATCATGTCTGCGCTAATCATTACCTGCTCGTTCATGGGCCAGCACACATGGGCACTGCCATGATACCAGGCATTGATGCCATCTTTGGGACCTGAACAGATGAGCAGTCGCTCAAACTTCCAGACCTTTTCTGCATCTTCTTCGTGCTGAGAACCTTCTTCGCTAACATCAACTTTCACCAAGGGGTGCAACGTCATTCCTTTGGATAAACGTTCTGCATCAGTAAGGCATGAACCTTTCTTGCCGTGACGGTCTATGCGATGAACTTCACCGCTTCTCCATGCTGACATGAACTCGGCATCTCCCCACAGGTCTCCTTTTAACTCGTAGTCGTTGCCGGACTTGCCGTAGTAGTAAAACTTGCTCCTTCCTTTTTCTTTTTTGTCGGCTGTGCGTAACAAAAGAGGCTCATATAATTTCCAAAATCCTCTCCCTGCAGGGTCTGTGTAATCAAATGCAAGGATAGGATACCAGTCTGTGCTTTTGACCTCCCAACTCTTGGAACCTTCCGCATCGGGCTCTTTGCAAGGCAAGACCATCTTTTCGACGTTCTGGATGCTGAAGTCGCTGGAAAGGAAACGCGGCTCAAATCCGTCACCCCAATTGCAGCGCACACCTCTCACTTCTCCATCGGACTCTCTAACTGACACGCTGCGGGTGCAACCTAATGCTTCACAGGACACCCAGGTCATTTCTTTGCCAGTCAATGTGAAGCATTCTTGTGGCTCTACCTTTTTGGCACGATGCAGAAATCCGTTGGGATAGTCTTCCTCGGTCTCTCCGTTTTTGCCATTGTCATACTCAATGGAAATGTTGAATTTCTTCGACAGCTCTTTACCTATATATATAAAGTCCTCACGATGGTCTTTGCCACTAAGAGCTGCCTCTAATGTGATAGCACCAGCACCGGACTTGCCACATCCAAAGCAGTGCCACTCTTCTCGCTCTCCTACATTCTTCTTCAGGTGAATGTGGAAACTTGGAGTCGTTTCGCTGTGGAATGGACATAGGTAAATCCAGCCCGTCCCGTCTTTTTTGACAGGATGATAACCGCTTCTCTCCATCACTTCCTTTAACGGAAGCGCATCGAGCACGTCTTTGGTGTTCTTGCTGATATGTTTCGCCATGTGTATATAGGTGACAACATCTGCCACCGAGTTGTTCCGGATGCAAATATGGTAATTGTTTTCTGTTTCGCAATCGCTTTAGTACACAAATCAGTAGTATTTTTTCATATTTTAACATTACGAGGTGTTATTTGGGTCCTGCGGACTTCTCTTTTTTGGGGCAGGGTGACAAAAAGGCCTGATGGAGCATCTGCAGAAAAAGGGGGAAAAGGGGTAGGGGATGGTGTTCCCGCGCGGAAACGCGCCGCAACGCGCCACTTACTGCGAACGTAATTTATTGAATATCAATATACCGCACCGTTTTGCGCGAAAAACACGAAAATTAAATAATCTAATTAAAAAATAAATTGCAAAATAATCTGCCAACTGGTGCGTGATGTGAGGGATCCTGGTTGCAACGTGTTCCCTGTCTCTGTGTGCCGTTCTGTAAGCACTTGAATTTCAATTTAATCGTGCCAACATGACTAACTTCTCCTTAAATCTCTTATTACAGAAAAACTAAAAAAACGCAGAAAGAAAGTATTGTGTTTTTAGTATAATATAGTGCGGAAACGAAAAATAAAAAAACAGTAATAATGTAAAATATTGATTTACAAAGATAAAATGTGTGGGAGTTTTACGCGAGAGGGAGTGCGGAAAGGGTGCGGTGGGTATCGCAGTGCGTGCGGAAGTCTTTGCTGTGAATGTGTGATAATGACGTGAAGGGCTGTTGCTGTTTTTAAGGGCACGGCATCACTTTTTTACAGGGAAGCGAACGGGAAAACAATTTATTTTACTATATTTGCACCTGAAATACGGAGTTTTTCTGTAAGTCTTTAACATTTTGACCAATAGGCAAATGACAGCAACTTTCTTTAACCACAATCAAATTATTGGCATACGTCTGATTCCAGCTGACGCGCTGAAATGGCGTATCGGGGATATGTTTGTGCCTTATCCGCAAGTGTTCCACCTACAAAGCATCAAGGTGAAGAAGATGCTGACGATTGCGTTTGCCGATGGCGGCATCTTCAAATCTTTGTCTGATGGACACACAATCCAACTCGATGAAAATGAAGTACCGATTTGCGATGCTGTCATAACCGAAGAACCTATTCCGCTTATTTTTGACCCGGAGGATGTATCTTTCAAATCGTCCGGAGAGAAGAAGGAGTCTGGAGTATTGTACAAGAATGAGTTAGGCTATTCTCTTCCTAAAATGGATGAGGACGAATTTGAAGACGTACAGGAACAACTTTCTTTAATCAAGTCTGGGAAAGGTTTCCACCTGCTCATCCAACTGGCAAGCTGCGAAAAGGCTTACACGATTGTCACCTGTCCTACAAATAACGCATTTTCTGCAATGGCTGAGGATAACATAAGCGATAACAATGTTGCCATAACAATACAGAATTTGACAGCACACCAATTTTTAAGATAAATAGAGTTATATTTTTTGAATGTTTTTTGGGGCTACCGCTTGTGAAAGTCGTAGCCTTTTTTGTGCGTTCAAAGTGTTAAAACGCACGCATGAATAATAATGTATATTTGCCACAACATAACTCAACGGCAAATGAACTCATCTTATTCTTTTCTTCGAGAAGTGCTGACAACGCTGGCCTGGAATATAGAGTATTCGGCCGGCTCTTCGCTCGCTCGACAATTACGAAGCAATTTATTGGCTCACGCTCCTTTGAATGAAGAGCGAACGATTGATAAGACCACATCAAGAATGGAAATCCTTGTCTGCAAGGCTTCTTCGAGACGGGATTTTGAACGCCAGCACGCTGCACAAATGATTGCAAATCCAATGTATAAGGAAAGGGCGCAATTGTTTGAATCTAAAGTAATGGTCGGAAATGCACGGTCTTTGGATTGGTGGGACGAGCTGGACGAAGATGACCAGGTGATTAACCTGCTCCATGTGGAGGGCCCAATCACACGCAACGGCGGAGCATGCTCTTATGGCTCTAAAGATATTCGTGACCAAATGCTTTATGTGGCAGGGATGCCTAACTGCCTCGGTCACATCATCGTAATGGATTCTCCCGGCGGCTCTGCATATTCTTCTAATGATTTTGAACAGGCTACAGATGCTGCTCGTAATGCGAAGCAACCTTCTGTTGGCTTGATTGACGGAATGTGCTGCTCGGCTTGCTTTGACCTTTCTTCCATGCTGGATGAAGTGTATTACACTCACCCAAAGGACATGATAGGAAGCATAGGCACTTACATGAATGTTTTCACACTGAAGAATGGCGACCAAAACACGGTCACACAAGAAGTATTCCGTGAGGTCTATGCGGATGTGAGTGAGGATAAGAACCTCATCTTCCGTATGCTCGCCGATGGAGACGAGACTGGTGTGAAGGAGTGGGTCAATAAATTTGCGCAGGAGTTCCGCGACCGAGTGAAGGCGCGTCTTCCAAATACTCCGGATGAATGGCTGAAAGGAAAGACTTTTGGCGCTGCGGAAACAGTGGGCATTTGGACGATGGGACAGTCCGACCTCAACGGATGCATTGAACGGATCTTGCAACTGAACTCGCAAAGATAATCTTGGTTTTGGCTTTTGCCACTACCGCAATAATTCAAACTTAAATACAAACACAATGGCAAAGACTTACAAAAACATTCAGGCGTTTCTTGGTCTTGAATCGCTTGAGGTTCCAACGGACAAAAGCGTATGGCTTGCAGAGGTACTAGCAGACACGCTTGATGCGCGTATCGGGCAAGCAATCAGCAAGGAGGAAACGCTGGGCGTCAAGATGGAGGAGATTGTTAAACTTAACTCAACCATCAAGGAATTGCGCGAAACACTCGCACAGAAGGACGCTGCTCTTGAAGAGAAGGAAACTTCTATCAATGAACTGAATGAGCAGATTGGCCAGCTCAACGAGCAGGTGAACACGCTCAACTCTAATGCGGAAGAAAGCACAAATGCTGTAACCGAAAAGGAGAATCAGATTGCACAGCTGAACGAAGAGGTGACCAACCTCAAGCAAACCATCACGGAAAAGGAGGCTGAAATTGCCAAACTCGCTGGCAAAGCTCCGGAGGTTCCCGCCTCTAACGTAAAGGGTGGTGAGGGAGCATCTGAAGAAAAAGATGAATCTTTGAGCCCTCACAACGTGACTCATGCTGGCATGACTCTGAAAGAGGAGACTGAGGCTATCAAGGCTCGTATCGCTGCTCTGAACGGACAGTCATAAAGCAGCTGTCACCTTATAAGAATAACCACAACACAAACCACAAAAAACAAAACAACCTTATGGCAACAAAACAAGCAATTGACCTCTCGAATGTGAAGAGCGTCAAAAACGACATCCACCGTGACCTTATCGTCACTATCTCTGGCGCCACCAATGAGGCTCTTCAGCGATTGAAGGTGAACATCCTTCGTGGTGTGGAGAACCGCGATTCTGTCTTTGTTTACAAAGGCAATCAGCACATTGCTTCACAGTATCAGGCTGGCAAGACTCCACGAGGCAAACTCGGCAAGGCTTACGAGCGCGAACTGGTAGTGAAGAACGCCATCACTTACGTTCCTGACAACGTGCAGAACTACAGAAGCTCTGAACCGGAGTCTATGCTGGGCGTTTCTTCTGAAGGCGTGAAAAATTCTGCCATCATCCAGCGCCGACTCCTTTTCCAGGCTGTGCAGTTCGGCAATCAGGTGGTAAAGAACTTCTTCCATGGTGATTACTCTAAGGGCGCTGGCAACCCTTATGGCTTGTACGACGGTCTGCTGGTGAAGATTGAGGAGGATAAGACTAACGGTCTCATCAGCGAGGCTGCTGGCAACCTCGTCAACATCGGCGCTATCGACCTCTCTGACCCTGTTGCTTGCTATGACAAGTACATTGCCTTCGTGAAGAAGCTCCACAGCGACCTCCGACAGAATGTGATTGTGTACACAACCGAGGAACTGGAAAGCGCTATCATCCGTGGCTATGCGCTGAAGTTTAACAACCTGCAGCAAGAGGTGTCTGCACAGAGCACGTTCCGCTCGTTCGAGGCTCGCAACGCTGAACTGATTTCTACTACGCTCCTTGGCACGGGTACTGGTTTCATCGCTACTATGCCTGGCAACATCGACTATGCAACAGACCTCACCGGAGCTGAAGAGGCAAGTGATGCTTACCTTGGCGTGTTTGAGGATAGCGAAGACCCTCTCAACAGCATTCTCCTCGGCATGCAGTGTGCATCAGGAACGCGCCTTGTCAACTTCAATCCACAGGCTTTCGCTATCAGCAAGGACTACAGCTTCACTCCTGAGGATATCGACGACCAGGAACTTGATTTCGTTGATGAAAACAAGGTGGCAGAACTGGAAGCACTCCTGAAGGACTTGATTCACTATACCGCTGTGGACAAGACTGGTGAAGGGTACTCCTTGAAGAATCCTGCTAATGAGGGCTGGTATGAAAAGGAGGGCGACAACTACGTTCTCTCTGAGGATACAACGGTTGACGATAACAAGACTTACTACACTCGCAGCGTAGGCTAATCTTGGGCTGATTGATTGTGCCGGGGAAACTGGCTTCGGTTCCCCCGGCACAAAATAAAAAGAATGTCAAACAACACATACACAAATAGAATATGGCTAACATAACAGCAGCAAACGGCAATACGTATTCATGCGACCCTATCGACATCATCGTGGATGCTATGTGCCAAACTGAGCTTGCCGGAAACGGCGACCAGGTTTACTATTTTGACCGCTCTTTGGTCAAGGACTTGAACATTGACGAAAAGGGTAACTTGAATGCTGACGAGTTCGTCGCAGCAGTGCGAGGAAAGGTCTATCAGCTGGATATGCACTCTGACACCGTACAGGGTACAGCAACCGTAGAGGACGACCAGACTGCAGGTCAGTCGCAGTTGACCGCTCGCGCCGATAAGGGAGAACAGGACTTCCGCCAGTTCGACCGCACCGCACGCTATGCTGACTATGCTTATATGGCTGTCAGCACAACTGGCTTCCTCCGTCTCTACTACGGTCAGTTCAAGCGCAATAAGTATGCATCTTCGTATGACACGGGCACTGAATACAACAGCGACCACGGTTTCACAATCACGATTACCGCTCCTGCTACGGAGTATGCGTATATCGGTGTGGACTTGTCAACGCAGACGGGCGAAACAAAGGCTACGCTCAGCGACCTCCTGGCACGAAACGTTAATGCACCAGTTGTCAACGATGGCAATTAAGCAGTTCGTCTTGTTTTAACTTTAAGCCCCGTCCCTCGAAAGGGGAACGGGGCTTCTTAATTTATCGCAAATGCTTTATTTACACTACCGGAGACTTTCTCGACTTACGGAGCAGAAGAACGCAAAGGGAGAGCCCATGCCTTATCGGATTCTTTATGCTGCCAAGAACGGCGACATCATCACTCCGTCTAACGGGGAAATGATTACAACATCCGTAAATATCCGTAACGGAACACGGACCGTCCAATTCTTGCAGTCTGGGCAAACACGAACGCTGCGAGATTGCCTCTTCCTGTCAGTACACCTGAACGGAAAGGAATACAAAATCGTCGCGAACTAAAGGCCGAATGGCAATTGTCAAATGTCAAATGTCTAAGGTCTAATGTCTAAGGTCAAAGGTCTAAGGTCAAAAGTCACAGGCCGAATGGCTAATTGTCAATTGTCAACTATCAACTGTCAACTATCAATTCCTCATTCCTAATTCCTCATTCCTAATTATAAACTATCATCATGCCTAAAAATGACTTCAAACATAAAATTGATGCACTCCAAGAATCAATAGCACGAAATGAAAAGGATGGCTTCGTGCCACTCATGACGGATAGAAGCATACTCGGCGCATTTTCTGCAATGGTATCTTCTGTCAGCACGGGTTATGATGCCAAATCCTTATCTGGCACTAACCGCGATGATGAACTGAATGCGGGCAAATTTGCCATCACAGCGGGAAAACTATTTGGCGAACCAAAGGTGACGGTCGTCACAAAAGATGAACCTGACCTGCCGGGAAATGGAGCCGTAGGGTGGGGAACCAGAAATGACCTTCCTGCATACATATATAAAACGGCAAAGACGCTCCCATATACGGCACAAGGATTGGAGTACCAGGCGAACGCATCTGTGGGCATAAAGGCGATGTTTGTGTATCAGTACGCCACAATATCTAACGGAGTGATTACTAAGCACGAATGTGATTTCCATTTGGCCGGCCAACTGCTCATTTCTGAAATACGGGAAATCAGAAGGAGAATAAAGGAGGAGGAGGAAGAGAAGAGCGCACAGGAACAGAACGTGACACAGCAGCCATCTAAAGGAAATGTTATAGTGGTTGACGGACAACAGGAACAAAAAAGTTCTGAACCTTTGTCGTATCGAACAAAGCCGGAACCGTATGTGCCGGAAGTTCCTCTTGCAGAAGTGGAGGATAGCGAGCTGGACTCATTGCAACGGGAATTGGATAACAAAGTGGCAGAGTACCGCAAATGGTATCAGGCGGACATCGAACTGAGAAACTTTGAGAAGAATAACGACTTGTCTAAATTGTTTAACGATTTAGCACAAGATGATATAGCACTCGACCTGAATTTTCCGCTCATTGGACTTGAACAAGGTACTAAAGAACAATGGGCTGCTAAAGACTGGTTCCCGAAAATTGTCAAGGTAGGATTTTCACCTGCAGTCATATCGCGCTTTGAATTGAAGGGCGAGGATAATAGAAGCCACTATGTCTATGCGAATGAGAAATGGAGATACCATCTTTCTGTAAGAAGAAACATCGTGGCCAACACGATTCCTTATCCGCTTATTCGGTGGATGAATTTCCACGACGACCTCGATAATTATATCGAAGAACAAAAAAAGAAGAAGAATGGAAATGGCTGGTACTGTTGGTATGCGGTGCCTAATAAGCACCTCTCTAACGAAATGGAATATTACACCTTCCCCGCATGGTGGTCTATTTATCCGTCTTTGGCTTTTCTGTATGCGACAACGCTGATGCTGGATAAGTCTATCGCCAGACAGAATGATATTGCTTGGAGACGCATCATCTATGTAGATAGAGGCTATCTTGAAGATCTTTACGCACAAGACGAAGACGGACAAGACAAAAAACGACAAGAGGAAATCCGTAAAGAGCTGGAGATGAAGGTGAATAATTTTCTCTCTAACAAAGCAAATAACGGAAAAACGCTCATGGTGGATTCCACTATATCGGAGGACGGTAAGACGCTCGTCAATTCTATACGTGTCGAAACCATACCAGAGACCTCGCAAAAGACTACAGAGGATGAAATACACGCCATATCTTCTGTTCTGTTTTATGCACAAGGACTGGACCCAAGACTGGTGGGCGCCGTGCCCGGAAAGCAAAATAGCAGCTCTGGAACTCAAGCAAGAGAGCTTGAACTGCTGAACATTAAAAAACTGACAACACGACGTGAACGCATCAAGCGATTCATGCTCAATATCGCATACCATAACGGATGGTGCCCTGAGCATGTGGGTGTGACAATCCAAGATTTGTCGCTCTCAACGCTGGATCGCTCTAACACCGGAATGGTCGAAACGAATAACTAATATTTAATTCTGTACGCTCATGTTATTTAGCAACACCAAGGAAATATCTCACATCATTCCTACATCTAAATTCGCCAAAATAGACAATCTGATTTCACGGCTGAATGCAGAGGAGATGAGCAGCCTTTATCCGCTGGTCGGAATGGAACTTCTGGAACAACTTCGTGAAGATTACAAAAACCTTTCTAATAGAGAGGATGGAATTTGGGCGGAGCTTGACCCCGAAGATAACAAGGTCAAAATTCTAATCTTGCGCACAGCTCAGGAAATCTTGTTGTTTACTTATCTCGCTAATGATAATGCTATATTGCAAACTTCGTTCAACATGGGCGGAGGATGGAACAAGGCATCGACGGGTGACTACGAGGCCCTTGACGTGAAAGATAATGACAGACTCGACAAGAACTTGTGGCAGCGCTCGCTGAAGGCAAAGGAAACGCTGCTCTTGTATCTTGAAATGGATGCAAGGAACGACCAGGTATATACTTCACTATGGAAGGAGTCTGAATATTACTACAAGCATTCAGACCTCTTGTTTACCACATCTTCTGAACTGCACCCTAATTATATTGACCTGGGCGATAAGCCACACCTGACATTTCATTCTTACATCTCCACGCTGCATGACTGCCAGGACGGATATATTGCTGGAACAATAGGATATACGCTTCTGCAAGCGCTCATAGACCGAAAGTATTCAGTCAATACACCACAAAACGAACTGGAAAATGATTCTGAAGATGAAGAAGTGAAAGTGCATTGGCGAACACTTGACAGACACATCAGAACTGCGCTTGCTAATTTCGTGGTCTTCGAGAAAGGCGGAGCAAAACAGGAACATATCAGAAACCGAGGACAGTCGCAACTTTCCATCGCTACACGTTATATTCACGAACATTATAGCACCTTCTCGTCATACATACCGGAAGGAACGCCTATATATGTGCCACCAAAGGAAAATCCGGAGGAACACAAACCGTCGGACAAATCACACCAACACCATTGCAAACCGCCGCATAAAGGAACTGTTTTTTCACTCCTACACTAAAACCACGGTTAGTTAGGGTGGCTCATCATGAGCCAAACGAAGTGGGAAGAACTTGTGAAAGCTCTTCCCACTTTACTGTTTTTTGGGGTGCATCATGCAGGGCAAGCATCTGCAAAACGCTCTTTGACTGGAAAGCACATCTTGCCATGTAGCCACGGACAAGGATATTCTTTGTAGCCAAAACCAATAAGAGCGTCTCTGTAACTAACTAATCCGTCCGTCGTAAACTCTGCACGCTCGCAACCAAAGAAATCACGCAACTTGATGTCGTCAAAAAACTCGGTGGCAACATCCATGCTGCAGCTTTCATACAAATCGGTGAAAGTGATGACACGGGACTCATAATAGGGAGCCTCTTCTACCGGCCCTCCTTGTGCATTGTTGTTAACAACCTCTACTTCGTTTTCCATACTGAAAATTATTTTTTTCACAAAAATATGAAAAAAACAAGAAAAAAGAATAATAGATAGAAAACAAATTACTACATTTGCACACAAAGCAATTAAAAAATAAAGAGAATGGCTGCAATTTACCTTTCGTACTCATCACATATTGCAAAGGTTCTCAGGCAAGAACTGTCTAAAGACGGTCTGCCCATTGAACTTCCGGCAGGTATGAGACCAGCATCTTACTGGAGAAAGTTTGAGCCATATCTCACGGCCATAGAACTGAAACGGAAACCATCACTTCGCGCCATGATGATTGATGCCTTGAGAACAGAAGACACAACATCAACAGCTACGCCTTATGTGCTTGCCTTTTCGGAAGAGGAATACAGGACTTTCCCGGAGTCGGACGAAAAGAAAAACGAACTGGTGGCATTCGCTCTCCCAAAATTCCTCAACATCGGCAATAAAACGATATGCACGAACTCCAGAACAATCATGGAGAAGAAGCGAGGGCAGCGATTCCGACAAGCGACCATCTACTATGCGTATGAAATCCTGCGCAATTATCTGCACACGGCAGAACTGAACGCGCATAAGAATAACGAGAATTTCAACCTCTCAGAGGCTATCAGAAAGTTTGCGGACAAGTATGACATGAGCTCATGTGAAGAAGCAACGCTATTGACACAATGCTACAGACGACTCATGCGCCAACTATAAACAACATGCCTATGACGACTATACTTGAACCTTGCTGCAAAACAACGCAGTTCTCGAAGTTCTTGGAAAAACTGGGGCGCTTCCACAAAGACGACTTTGCGCATTATGGCGATGTGGAATTCAAAGAATGGTTTGGACTGCTCATGCTGGAGGCTAAAGGCGCAGAGGCGCAAATTAGACTGAATAGATTAGAACTTTCCTCGCTGATGTTTATCTGCCACCTATTAAGTCTTCCGGCATTTATACCTGGCCGAAAACTACGGCTTCTCAACAAAGCGACCATCACGGCGAAAGAACTGCCAGAACATACACCGAATGTTGCAGAGGGACTAATCAAAGTCAATAGACTTGTTATCAAAAAAAGCAAAAAGGCCCCAAGGCTGGAATCTATAACGCTGACAACAGACGATAAGGTTTACAGACTCTCAGGCACCTTCTTTGCTGAAAGCCCAACAACACCTCGCAAAATACATATTGAGGTGAATGACAAAAAATAAAATACAAAGGCACAGACATAGAAATGAAACCGAATCTTAAAACAGCACCAAAAGTTCACTACCTGGATGCAATTAAAATGATAGCGAAAGAGAACCATATCTCAGAAGCATCTGTAAGAACATCAATCGAGGGATTGTATAACATGGTGGTTCGGGAACTTGCCAACGGGAAGACTATCGAACTGAAAGGATTTGGAATCTTCTACACGTCACAGCAACATGTCATCGCTAACTGGCTTACCGAAAAAAGACCAGATCGGAAAAGAACAACTATCAACCCGAAGTTTCGACCAGCGGTGCGATTCAAACAACAAATACAAGCGCTCACGGGCTACCCAATATCAAACAACCACAAGCCCAGCGAAATGATAAAAGCTATCAAGAGCAATCCTGTAGCTCATCTCCAGCTCGACAAGTTCAAGAAGGACTAACGAAAGCAGCATTACGGACAGCGCTTTACTTCATATATTTTGAAGACACTCAATTAGAAATCTCTTACCACTTATATAAAATCTCTTACCACATAAATCGTTTATAAAGTGTCCGGCGCCCCGTTGCCATTTCTCCCATGGATGGCTTCGGGGCCATTTTTTTATCTTGCCACAGGCACCTTGCTAATACGCTTTTCAGACCACACAACACTCATGAGCCCACACCTTCATCGCAAAATCCTGATACGCTTTTTAGACCGAACGCCACTCATGCACCACCCGAACATCCATCCATCTTGATACGCTTTTTAGACCAAATAAGGGTCGCACAAATTGTGCGCACACATATCGCACACGCACATATTACACGCATATATTCCACACCCACATAACACGCACAGACCCGCATCGCACGCACATATTACGCACCCAAATAACAAACGCCCACACATCGCCCCCACATAACAAACACGCGCATATCACACACGATTCCACCAGATATTATATCCGTCGCAATCTCCAGCAAATTACAAAGATAAATGATTGTATATAATGAAATGGTCTAACAATTCCAACTTCTTACAACACAAGCCTTCTCGAAACGGTCTAATAATTCCAACTCCCACAACAAGCATCTTGAATCGGTCTAATAATTCCAACTTCTTACAGCACAAGCATTCTCCAGACGGTCCAACAATTCCAACTTCTTACAGCGCAAGCCTTCTCGATACGGTCTAACAATTCCAACTCCCACCCTCTGCCTTGGTCCAATAATTCCAACTAAGAAGAAGATTCTTTCTTTTTCTATAATATTTATCTATTATTTACACCCTACATAACTAATTGACGCTAAATCAAATAACACACAAAACGGTCTAACAATTCCAACATCTCGGTCTAACAATTCCAACTTTCTCCCTGCTTTTAGTCCAACAATTCCAACTTGGCCCAACAATTCCAACTTGGCCCAATAATTCCAACTCCCACAACAGGCGCCTTGAACTGGTCTAATAATTCCAACTCCCACCCTCTGCCTTGGTCCAATAATTCCAACTGGTCCAATAATTCCAACATCCACATCACCAGTCCTTGCGTGCAACGGTTTACCCGTTGCTACCTCAAATACCCCAAACACCTCAAATACTTTAATAATGTAAAAATGTAATAATGTGAAAATGTAACAAAAGATGCTCAACAACATAAAAAAACTTTTGGCTGGCACCTCAAAAGAATGCTACCTTTGCAGCGCTACAACTAAAAATATGTTTAACCTCTCTGTTGATTCCTTGTTGAATACATACTTATATCATATAGGCGGTGGCCGTTTGGGTCATTCCAGATTCAGCAGAGGTATCCTTAGTTGTAGCAGACTTGGGAACGGCTACCGCCTTTCTTTTGGTTTGCTGCACGGGATAAAAAACTTTTTGTCATGGAAGAAAAAAAGAATGAGAAAAAGACACCTCTTGCCAAAAAGAGGGAAGTGGACGCATCTACTGCCACAGCGTCAATGCCTGTAAGGTACATCAAGCAGCCTTACCCCATATCTGCAATGCAAGCCGATTTGAGCCGCCAGCAGATTAGAATATTGGTGGGCATGATGCAAAGCATTCAGGATGGTGTGCAGGAAATGTTCAAGCATCCAAAACGGGATGAAAAAGGACAGCTGCTCTTGTTCCCAGAGCTGGAGGACGATCATGTCAACATCGACTTCAAGTTCAGCGACGTGGTGGACCGTGCTGATAGCTATAAAAATGTGGAGAAGGTGGCACAGAAATTCATGCGGACGGTATTCCGCTACGAGGACAAGGAGGCCGGAGAGGTAACGCTGGCTCACTTCGTTGATAAGGTCTCATATCCGTCCAGAGGAAGCAAGCGTGACCGCATACGTTTCTCGTTCACCCGTGAACAGGCAGAGGCTGTATTCAACTTCACCATGTATAGCCGATACCTTCAGAGCGTAGCCTTCAACGCGGGCAATAAGTACACGGCACGTCTATATATGTTGTTCACTACCTATCGTGGCTATGAGAAGAACGACACGGGGGTGTTCCACTGGTATGTGGGATATAATGAACTTCGGCGAATGTTGGGTTGCGACGAGTGCAACGAGAAGGGAATATGGAAGCAAGTAAGCCAACTTCAGTACAAGCATTTCAAGGCGAATGTGCTGAAGACTGCCGAGGCTGAGCTTCGCTCGTTGGCAGAGACGGGTAAGTCCGACTGCTGGTTTGAGTATGTAGAACTTCCTGAAGGCTGGAAGAAAGCGCCCGAACGCTTCGACTTTGTGGTGCACCTTACGGATATGGACAAGAGCAAACAGATAGAAGAATCGAAGGAACTTGCTCCATTGACAAAGATGCTCACGGAGATGGGGCTGTCGGAGGAGGATGCCAAAGATGTTCTTTCTTCGGTGCATACCACCGATGGACTTGCCGACAAGATTGCCGAGATTGGCAGGGCAATGAGCAAGAGAACGAGCAAGGTGCGGAACGTGAAGAAGTATGTCTCGACGTGCTTGAACAAATGGAACCAGGAAGTGCGGGAGCGTGAAGATGCTGAGAGCGGACAGCACACCGACGCCACCACAATGAATAATGTGGGCAATACAGAGGCACGGGCGCAATCAACCAAGGATAGCTGGATTAAGATAGTGGGCATGAAGAATTACAACACCTATCTCAAGTCGGTGGAAGTGAAGTGCGTGCCTGGCGAAAGCGCTCACGAGGAGAAACTCGTAGCCATTGCCCCACATCCGGAAGTGAAGAAATGGATTGAATCCTTTGGTCTCTCCAAACTTGGACTACACAGCTGCATCTTCAGCAACTCGTAATGACCAACCATTCTCCTTGCCCACTTTTTTGTTCCCCAACTGTCCCACACTTTTTTCATAACTATCCCGCAAATTTTTCATAACTATCCCTAAATTTTCCACAGCTACATAATTATACATCCCACTTGTTATGTACCCACGACTTTACAACAACCCTGGCTGCGCTTTCATGGTCTTGTTTGCCACTACACCTGTAGGCGGTCTTCTTCTTCTATTGGTTGGCATACCAATCCTTCTTGTGTACCTCTCCTATGATAGTGGACTGCCTATATGGGGAGTGGTGCTGGTGCTGGTTGCCACCGCTGTTCTTTCGTGTATTCTCACTCGTTTCCTCACGCTGTGGTATCTCCGTCATGTGGACGAGTTCCGGACGAAACGGCTTCGCGAAGCATTTGAGCAGATGCCTAAAGACTGGGTGCCGTCCACCGATGATCCAGAAGCCGCCGCTCTTGAATTTCTGCAGTTTCTGCATCAGCAGAAGCGCAACCTCTTTTATCCTAAAGGCGACAAGCACATGATGGATTCAGAACATACGCCCGACATTTTATACGAGAACTACAAGGATATGCCAGAAGGACCGGAGCGTGAAAGGGCAAAGCGCCTCTACATAACAGAAGACACAAAAAAGTTCATCCGTGAAATGTTGGAGCCAAAGCACCCCATCACGCTCCAGCAAAAGGAGCGGTACCTTCAGGGCCTCTTCTCTGCCATCTACTACCTCGGCTACCGCCTCGAACTGCACCGCCACAAAACCACACCGTCCCGCCCACAATGACGTGTACCCATCATCATTCTATCCACTCCCATGCCTTCCCAGCTCTTCCCACTCTTCTCACTCTTTCTACTTATCTCCCAATCTTCCCGCATCTTTCCCACATCTTTCCCACGTCTTTCCCGCCCTCTAATCTGATTAAACCAATGAAGTCCGGCTCATGTGCGCCATTTCTTATATGTAAAAAGAAATAAAAAAGTCCGTGAAATATTTGTTTGTTCATAAAAAAGTCCGTAACTTTGCCCACGGAACAACAACAAAACAATCAAATCATGGCAAACTTCACAATTGAAAAACTTCCAGCCGACCAAGGCATGCGCCTGGTTCTCGACATGATTAAAAAGAAGTATATAGCCGAACAGATGGAAGGCGGCAATAGTTCATGTCAAACTCTACTGGGCATTGGAATTTCACACGCGCTTTACAACGGCAAGCCTTACTACTACTCTTCTCGGATGGTCGCAAACATCCAAAAAGCCGTTACTGAGGTTGGCGCTATGCTTATGCAGGTTCAGATTATTCAAGGCCCACAAGACGTGCAGGAATACCCTTTGTGTTACGGTGAGGACATGGTAAGCAAGTTTAAAGTGTTGGGTAAGGTGATAAAACTTCCTTATCTGTTTGTCAACGTGTTAGGCAAAACAGAACGGTGGCAAAAGATGCACTTGGCAGACAAGAAAGAGGTCAGGTATTACAACCAGTTCACAGACGATGAACTATCTATGATTAACGATGGCATTCGCTCCATTGCGCTGAAACTGTGCAGCATCCAACTGCAGTATCAAGACCCATGCGCAGAGAGTGCCCATACATCCATTTCGGATTCTTCTGATAGCGAGCCTTCCCTTGCCGTTAATGATACATCCGCTGATAGCGAGCTTTCCCTTGCCGTTAATGATACATCCGCTGATAGCGAGCCTTCTCTTCTTGACGATGAGATAGCCGCTGGCATTTACGGTTAGCAAATGCACTCCTGCATTTGTCTCAATTGAGTACAAGACCAGTCCTTTGTATCAGGGACTGGTCTTGTACTTTTCTTTGGTCAGCCGTTGTGTGGAAGCGTTTGGTTTGCCGGATTTGTAGTTTCAATCCGCATCTATAAATGTTAAAACGTTTATTTGATATGTTAAATAATTAACAATTCAAAAAAGCGTTTAACATTTCGTTTAAGTTGTGTTTAACTGTTTTTATGCAATGTGCACGCACACATAACAAAAAGAAAAGCAAATAAATGTACAGATTTCCAAAAGAATAACTACAAATAATTAGCGATTTTTGTTATTTGTATATAACGTGTGCGCACAATTTGTGCGTGTGTATTTAGTTGGCAAATTCATAATTTCAGTATGAAATTATGAATTTGCCAACTAAATATCTTATGTGTGTGTTTTTGCGTGCGATTTCTTTTTGAATCATCGGCTATTCTTTTCCCCGAGCGCCGCCCCACTCGGGAGGATGGGCGCGTCTTGCGTACATTTCACCACAGACCATATATGCTGCACCCGTTCAGAGTGACGAGGTAGTGACAAGATGGTGACGAGGTAGTGACGAGGTAGTGACAAGGTAGTGACAAGATGGTGACAAGGTAGTGACAAGATGGTGACAAGATGGTGACGAGGTAGTGACAAGATGGTGACGAGGTAGTGACAAGATGGTGACAAGATGGTGAAAACAGCCACCAGTTCCCCTCGCGTGCGTACATATTTTACGCACAAATTGTGCGAGAATGCCCTAAATTGACCTAAATCAAGAAAAATGAAAAAAATACGAAAAAAGTACGGAAAAAATTTTGTAATACGAAAAGTGTCCGTAAATTTGCAACGAAATCAAAAAACAAACAGCCGCTTACATCGAAAAGCAAAACGGAACAAAACCGAAAATAATACGTTCTTTGAAAATTTAGACCACACTCCACAACTTGCAAATTTTTTCAGGTACAGACACCTGAACAAATTCGCAAACAAGGGAAAAAAACAAAATGACTTAAGAGTGAACAAAAACGCACTTTTTGCAGTTGTTAATTGATGTTTTGAAAAATTCACACGTTTTTCAATTTGGGATAAGACACAAAGCAACAAAGCAGCGGGCCTTTCGGGTCAATCAGGGAAACTAATAAAACGAAATGTTTTTGTTTCTTTGCATTCAGCGAGTAACCGCCAACCAAAGCGGAACGGAGGACACTCCAGGCGTTCACCTCTGAAAATCTTTTGTTTGGTGTGCATCTGCAAAACTGATGCAAAAACGCTTTGCTGGTAGGCGTTCCATTTTTGGAGAATGTACCGAAAGAAAACCTGATTGCATTTTCTCAATCAGGGAAAAAAGTCGCCGTAATTCTTAACATGAATTTGTGAAAGATAGCGACACGCAGAAAGCAAGGTTTTTTTTGTAAGTGTGAAACGCAAAAAAAACCAACCTGAAAGCATGAAAAAAACGAATGAAACGAACTAACAAACAAAGAAACATAAAACGAAAAGTGCTTTTTACTTTTTGTTTTGGGTGCTGGAACGTAGCGAATATTTCCAGCACTCGCAAATTTATAGTTAACATATTTATTCACTTTCAAAAATTTAGTATTATGGCAAAGAAAGAAAAAAGTGCAAAAGTTATTGCAGTTAGCAACCTTATTGCAGCAAACAAAGAAACTAAAACTTTATCCGGAGTTATTAAGTTGGTGCAAAAGTTTTGGAGTGCTGGCTATCGTGAAGCGTTCCAGTATGTAGGTATTAACAAAATGAATGACATAAATTTTGAACTTATTGCAAAGGGTCTTCATTCCTCTTGCTATCTATCTGGCAAAGCTGCACACGATGTTAAGGTAGCCAAAAAGGATGCAAAAGGAAACTTTATCATGACATCCAAGAACGGCAAAGAGTGCAGAGAGTATGAGAAGGTGCGCAAGGTTATTGACAAGTGGACACCACGCATTTTATTTGACTTATTGTTAGAGTCGAAAGAGGCAAAAGAGGCCGCTATTACTGTTGCCGCACCTACTGGCAAGGCAAAACCTCAGACGTCTGCACCAAAGGGCAAGGCTAAGCCTACGGCAAAGAAGGGTGACACGAAGAATGGTGCAAAGGCCGCTTAACTATCTATTCACTCGACCATGCGAGTATAAAGAGGCATTAGGCATGGTGCGTTATTAGGGTGCGGACATCCGCACCCTTTTAGGTTGCAATTATTCACTAAATTATAGGAGGACTAACTATGACAGCTTTATGGATTCTTCAAGCGCTATCAGATTGTGGGATTGGTGTGGACAAATGGGGAGTTATCCCCATGGGTAAAGACTACCCATTTGCGGAAATGTTTGGCGGAAAGCCTTTTGGCGAGTTCAAGCCTGGGCGCTATGTGTATGTGAACGCTGCGCATATCAGCGATGAAGCATTTGCGCTTCTGACCAATGCAGCAGACCATACGATATTTGGCATTGACCCAGAAGGGAAAGAGCAAATTTCAATCTTAATCCAAATAGAGGAGGACAAAAAATGAAAAAAATTATCAACATCCTATCGTGGGCGTCATGTGGAATTATCTGCGCCTGCGTCATCATTGGCTCTATGTATGTCGGAGCCTTGGTGTGCAACTATCTCCATGACCATGTGCCATTCTTTCAGGGTACTTGGACGTGCCTGTGCCTTGCTCCTATACTCCTTGTAACGGCATTCTCCGTGGAATTCTTTATCCTGTTAGGTCTAAAAAAGTTTCAATCTTAAAATCATTAACTATGTCAGAGGAAATTATCGCACAAATTCGGATTAACTTCAATATGGGGTTAATCACTTACAAGGACTTCTGCCATCAGATTGCAGAAGTTCTTGGGCACAAGGTGCTATGCACTATCATCGGTCTTATCCCCTCGTGGGTCTTTGATACGATATGGACTGTGAAGATGGTAGCATGGGCTATCATCAAGCCCGCTATAACTATTGCAGTCATCGTATTAGGAACCTTTAGCTTTTGGCTACTCATGTACTTCATAGCCGGTTAATTCATCATCATCATCAAAATCATCATCAACATGGAAACAATCAAGAAAAGCGTGAGCCGCCCACGCATCAAGGCGGTGCGAGTAAATCCATCAGAGTACGCAGCAATCGGCAGGGACTACAAGCCCCAACCACGCATCTATGTGCGCAACACGAAGCCCAACCGCATGAAGGCAATCATGGTGGCTGCATCATTCGCTACCATGTTTGGCTTCTTCGACCAAGGAGGCTATGACTATATGGGTGCCAAGTGGTGCTCCGAGGTGTTCCAAATCAGCCGTTTCTATCAGGATGGCAATGCACCTATCAGAGCATAACATTCCATTCCTCATTCCTCATTCCTAATCCCAAATTCAATTAAATTTTTACGACTATGACACAAGAAGAAATTATCCGCATCGCAACACAGGCAGCTATTGCCGCAGTAAAAGCAATGGGCACAACAGCGCCACAAGTGAATAACTCTGCATCATCAAGGAGCGACAAGCCAAAGGCGCTCCCTGATGCAAAGGCGAATGCCATTGGAAGCATCGTGGCAGAAGCCGCTACGGAAGCCGCCAAAAATGGCAAGAGAGTAGAGGCGCCCAAGGGCACCGCTATATTCATGGAGTATAGCGAGAAACAGTTTGCCCTATGGGGTGACACGAAGGAAGTCCGCAATACGCTCAAAGAGTATGGAGCGAAAAAATGGGGCATCATCTGGGGGTTCATCCCCGATGGCTGCAAAGAGGAAAACAAGGCCGAAGGCTGGTTCTTCCCCAAGAAAAACCTCGAAGAACACGGTGGAAAGACTGCACTCTTCAAGGCACTCAAAGCTCTCGGAGTAAAAGTTACAGAGGGCGCAAGCCTAAAGGAGAAGACGGAGGCACACCGTGCCGCCATCGCCAAGGATAAGGCAGAGGAAGCTCCCAAGTCTGCTCCCAAGACAAAGGATAGCAAACCAAAGGAGAGCAAGCCCAAGACAGAGCCAAAGCCAAAGGTCATCCCTATCAGGGTTGACGAGTATGAAGGCATCGCCATTGGAACGAAGAAACAAGAGAGTGGTGTCACATTCCAAGCCTATCCCGATGAGCCAGATGTGTTCTTCCGTGAGGACAAAATCTACCTCTGTATTGGGGAGATAGGCGGGGAAAGCGCATTCCTCTTTGTCGGCAAGAAGGTTGATGGAGCGGTACCACCGCATATCAGACAGACTGCCGAGGACGGCATCCTCGTCGCAATCTCGAAGGGGATTGTCACCAAGGTTCATCAGTATATTATTGACGCATTCAAGGCTCTCGACGACAAATCCGGTTACAACTGGCTCGTCAAAGAGGGCTATGTGAAAGCAGCGTGAAACTAAATGAGGAGTTAGGAATTAGGAATTAGGAATTGATACCATGCCATCAGCATAACATTCCATTCCTCATTCCTCATTCCAAATTCCTAATTGTATCAACTCCTAATTCTTTCAACGATTATGGCTAAAAAGAAAAAACAATTTATCTCCGATTATAGCGCAAAGCGCATCGGAGACCTCATAGAGGAAGTATTGAATAATGCGGAAAAGGTGCGGTGGCAAAAGCCGTGGCTTGATGTGGCAAGTGTGGAAACGCCTTGCCGCAACATTGATAGACCAGACCCTTATCAAGGGGTTAATGCCGGACTCCTTCAGCTCGTAATGAGCGTGAAAGGCTACCGCACTCCATTGTTTGTGACTGGGGATAAAGCTCGTGACATGGGGCTTTCTATCAAGAAGCAAGACAATGGCGACCGAGAGGAAGCATGGCCCGTGTTCAAGTGGCTCCATCTTATCTACGACAAAGATGGCAACCGCATCACCTACGAGCAGTATTGCGACCTCGACGAAGAAGAGCAGCAGCAATGCCGAGAGCGTTGGTCACTCCGTGGCTATCTCGTCTATAACATTGACCAGACCACTATGAAGGAAGATCTGCCAAACACTTATGCTAAATTCCTGGCCCTCTATCCTGAGGAAAAGGAGGTGCGCACCATGAAGGCAGAGGAAGACACCGTTGACGAGGCATTGGACTATGTGCTTTCCACAGAGGGTGCATGGAGATGCCCAATTCATCATTCAATTAGCCACAAGGCTTATTATTCACCTGCCGAGGATGGCATTCACCTCCCAATGAGGGAGCAGTTCAAGACAAACTCCGCTTATTATGGCGTGGCGCTTCATGAGATGGCGCACAGCACCAAGGGCGAGAAGAACATGAAGCGTGACTATGGGAGCAAAGGTTTTGGCTCCGAGGGCTATGCCCTTGAGGAATTGGTGGCAGAGTTCACTTCCGCATTCGTCGGACTTGACCGAGGTCACACAAAGACTATCGACCAAGAGCACATCGCCTATGTGCAGAGTTGGCGCAAAGCCATCAAGAAGCACGATGTGGTAAGTACCATTGTTGACGACCTGATGAAAGCCGTCAATTACGAGATACGCATACTCCGAGAGACAGATACGATGCTTGCCGCTCCAAGCGCAGAGGCAGCATGATGCGGAGTTAGGAATTAGGAGTTAGGAATTAGGAATGAAATGTCATACCATTGGCAGAGTATCAATTCCTCATTCCTCATTCCTCATTCCTAATTCTATCAACATTCCTCATTCCTAATTCTTAAACAACTATGGCAAATCTTATGAACGGCACACTCTCTGCCATACTCAAGCAATCGCTTGACGAGAGAGCAAAAACGGATGCAGACTTTGCATCCAAGTATAAAACAAAAAAAATCGAAGACTGCGTGTCTGCCATCTATGCTGCATTGGAAAGCATGGCAAGGAAAGCGGTCAGCGGTTCTGGTGGTGCTGCCGCCTGTGGTAGTGACGACCTGCTTGTCTCTGCCGCTGTCCATTGGTATGATGAGGAAAAACCCACGACCGAAAGCGTCGTG